>Ga0209611_10001595_pt1 | contig 39097 bp, 38 predicted proteins | sample S1TSphgellanicum_3_FD_187693 | JGI IMG/M metagenome (GOLD analysis project Ga0209611, IMG submission 187693) | Host-associated microbial communities from peat moss isolated from Minnesota, USA - S1T2_Fc - Sphagnum magellanicum MG (SPAdes) (version 2) | ecosystem: Host-associated > Plants > Peat...
TTGGAACCTAAAAATAGAAAAACCAGTGAGAAAAAAAGAAAAGAAAATTCCCTAAACCCTACTTTTTAAATTTTCTATTTGTAAATTCACAAAAAAGAAGAAGATTTTTTTTTCAATTTTTAAATTGGAAAAATAAATAAATAAATAAATAAATAAATAAAGAAAAAGAACTTCCTAGAGCCACCTCACCCATGTTTAACCAGGGTGAATCAGCACCTACAGTGGTACCTTTACCTTCTTGACTATTCCCGACTCCCAAAGGGTAGGGTAAAGCCCCAGGTGCAGGCTAGGCATTTCAAAAGGCCAACCATTTTTTTAATGCTAAATCCCTCTTGAGATGCTAACCCAATGACTCAACATCTGAAATTTGTAGTGTAAAAGTGCTGGTTCACCCAAGGCACACACCATACATAAACCCTAAACCCTCACCTTGTAGAGTTAAGCTTCTTATTGAGTATACTTGCTCTTGGAGAGCTCAGATGCATTTACACAAACTTTCCTTGCACAATATAACAACAGCCCAAATGAACTTACAGAAATTTTTCTTATTTCCTTATAGGAAACCTCCTATTCCAAACTGGTGAGAAATTTGCACATTGGGAAGACACCCTAAAAATACACTTTGCATCTTTGTGAAGGTCATTATGAAATAAATGGTAGAGACCCAAATTTTAACATAGGATTGGAATATTTAAAATATTTAAAATTAACCCATTTTTTTATTTTTTGAGTTTTTATTATTAGTTCTCACAAGTGTAAGTACTGGTCCACCACTTGGGAGTGAACTAAACTAACACTTACACAAGTACCATGGGTTTAAAACCCTAAAATATTTAGGGTTATTTGTTAACATTATAAATATCCCATCCTTAGACTAAAGAAGGGTTGATTAGTCCATATGTAACATTGGGAACTAACACTTACACTGGTACCATGGGTTTAAAAACCATAAAATATTTAGGGTTACTTGTTGACATTATAAATATCCCATGCTTAGACTAAAGAAGGGTTGGTTAGTCCATATGTAACATTGGGAACGAACGCTTACACTCGTACCATGGGTTTAAAACCCTAAAATGTTTAGGGTTACTTGTTAGCATTGTAAATATCCCATCCTTAGACTAAAGAAGGGTTGGTTAGTTCATATGTAACATTGGGAACTAACACTTACACAGGTATCATGGGTTTAAAACCCTAAAATATTTAGGGTTACTTGTTAACATTATAAATATCCCATGCTTAGACTAAAGAAGGGTTGGTTAGTCCATATGTAACATTGGGACCTCACTCAAGAAGGCAAAAGAAGGTACTCTGGTGTGGAAAATTTTATTCATCCATTCCACACTTTGGTAACCTTTGTTACCTCTTGGTGTGTGAAAATGCGAAAAAGATCTTTTCACACTGCAACTTTTACCTCTTGGTGTGTGAAAATGCAAAAACACCTTTTCACACTGCAACTTTTACCTCTTGGTGTGTGAAAATGCAACAGACCTTTTCACACTACAATTTCTACTCTTTGGGTGTGGAAAAGAAGAGATCTAGTCCTTGGAATCATGCAAGAGGGACAAGTGGCAAAGGACTTCCCAACAAGAACCCACCAACAAACAAATTTATTTTTTTTGGGTGGAGAAATGAACAGAAGTTTTTGCAATTCATAACTGAGCTTTGATACTTAAAACACTCTCAGAGATTTCAGCCACCAACAAAGTGTGGAGTGTGCTTTTTGTTGGAGGTCGGGAGTTTGTTGCTGAGGACCAAATTCTGTGGTCGAGATTGTTGATACTTCTTACACTTGCTGCAAGCAGTTAGAAAACCCAAAGCTCATAGCTTTGTTTGTCTGTTTGTTTGTTTGATTGATTGATTGATTTGAATCTTCATCAGGAATCAGCAGTACTTCTGTAGTCTGGAGATCTATATGTTCCGAAACGCCCAGTTTTTGTTTGGTTTGTTTGATTCTGCAGCAACTAGCAGTTAAATTTGTAGTTTGGAGGTGTATACATAGTTCCAAACCTCACAGTTTGTTTGTTTTCTGATTCTTTAGGAAGCAGCAGAGTTTTGTAGTCTGGAATCAATCTATATATATATATTTGTTTCAGAGCTTCTTCTCTCGCAGTGAGTTTTGTTTTGATTCAGGAACCAGACGAAGTCCGGATACCCCGGAACCTGACCTAGAACCTGGACCTGAACCTGCCAACACTGGTTCAGTAATCTGGAGATAACAATCCTGCTGCAATCTTGAGAGCAAGTGGAGGATAGCTAGCTAGCTAGTGCTCTCTACGAGAGTGCAGAGGATCCCAAGAGCTGGTGGATTAGAGCAAGAAATTAGCCTCCAGAGAGATAACACTTGTTTTTGGACCTGCTTATAGCTATAGCTGGTCATTCACTACTGGAACCTACTTGGTTGGCCACACGAAAATAGAGAGGAAGAGATGCAGTCTTTGGAAGTAGAAATTAGAATAGAGGCAAAAACACATCAGAGTTTCAGATGACCTACGATTTGGACACTAAGAACTTATAAGAAACCCAGTTTTTTTTTGGGTTTGGGAGGGAGTGGTGGGTGAGTTTGTTCTGTTTTTGGAGGAGCAATTTTGGGATCCCATTTCTTTTGTTCTAGTTTTCTCTCTCTCTCCCTCTCTCTCCCCAGACACTACTAGCGTTACCCTTTTGGGCATGAGCACCCAAGATCACAGTATCAATCCTGAAGCTTTTTTTTCTTCGTTTCCAAAACCCTGGCCTAGCACCTCTCTCTCTCTCTCTGTACTAATATGAAGCTCTTAAAATTCGTTCTAATAGTCCACTGATCCATGATTCCTTGGCTTGTCAACAACCCAGTTTTTCTAGCTCCTAGTAGAATGATCCTAGGGGCCCTTGAGTGAGAAGCAAATCTAGTATAACAAAAAAATTGTATAGACTTTCTTTAAGAGACAGAAAGAACTCAGTTTTTTAATCACCCTTGTAGACGATCATTATCACCATACCCAAACCTGATCTTTTTGTGATGAGGTTTTTGTAGAAACCAAAAAAAGAAGAGAGAGACAGAGAGAGAGAAGGAAAACAGCATACTTACCACAGAAGAAGCAAAAGACCAAAAATAGGGTTGAAGGTTTTTTTGATGATGAAGATGGTAGGGGCCGGGGGAGCTGCAAAGAAATGGATTGGGTTAGTTGCAGGCATGTGGGTAGAGGCATCAGCAGGGAATGCTTACACATTTGCTTTCTACTCCCCAAAACTGAAGCATGTGCTGCACTACCACCAGTTTCAACTCAACAATCTGGGAGTGGCAAAAGACATAGGCGAGAATGTGGGCTTACTGGCTGGAGCTTTGTGCAACTCTCTTCCTCCTTGGGTTATGTTGTCCATTGGTGCCACCACCGGATTCATTGGCTATGGAATGTTGTGGTTGGTGGTCAGTCAACAAATTGCTCCTTTGCCTTATTGGCAGGTACAACAAACCTCCCCAAAACCTTCAACAATCCAAACCATGAACTTGTATGTAGTTTTTTGTGAATTATTGTTCAGATACTTGACATTTTTCTATTCATTTCAATCATGTTATCACATAAATATAAACATGTTTGTTTGTCGGGATTGCAGATGTGTATACTCCAATGTATCGGAGCGAATAGCTCGACCTGGTTCAGTACCGCGGTCCTTGTTACATGCTTGCGCAACTTCCCGCACAGCCGAGGCACAGTGGCCGGAATTCTGAAGGGGTTTATGGGACTGAGTGCTGCCATTTTCACCCAAATCTTCATATCTCTTTTATCCTACAATTCCGAGTGGTTGCTCCTTTTGCTTGCCATCGGGCCGGGGCTTGTTTGCCTCGTCGCCATGCTTTTCATCCGCCCAGTATCACCAGCTAGTCTCATCAAGGACAAGGACGAGCACGGCAAATTCTTGTTCATCCATCTCATTTGCATCGCCCTTGCCTTCTACCTCCTTTCCATTACAGTGATTGAAAATCTCTTGAATGTAAACCCACTTACATCCAAGATTTTCACCGCCATCATGGCCATCTTCTTGACTGCCCCTTTGGGCGTACCCATGAAGAGCCTCGTGGATGGCTCTTGGGGTGACGGAGGAGATGGCGAGACGAGATTGGAGAAGGAGTCATATGTTGCAAGCATTTCCAAGGTGGTGGACGAAATTCATCAGCCACTTCTCAAGTCTGCTGCCGCCGCCGCCGATCATGATCAAAATCAAAGCGAAGATCAAACTCGGAGCTTTTTAACTCCCACAGAAATTGCGATCGACCGGGAAGTTCAATGTAAAACTGCATTCGACATCCCCCTTTCCAAGCAGCCCAGTGATGAAGAACCGGATGAAGCTACAGACGTCGAATCCGCTACAACAACAACTTGCAATTGCGGACGACGAGAGGAGAAAACTAGCCTTTCGGACAAGGAAAAGTTAAGTGAGAACCTAGACGATGCTACAAAAAATTACGGACGAGATGTGGAAACCACCAGTCTTTTGGACAAGGAAAATTTGGACGATGGTGCACTCTCGCCACCTCCAGCCACCCAAGTGCCCCCCGAAAATGAGCTCGAATTCGATTCCCAGGCCTTATTAGCGGTTGGGGAAGGGGCAGTTCGGAGACAGAAAAGACCTAGACGCGGCCAGGATTTCACATTAGGGCAGGCGATTGTGAAAGCTGATTTTTGGCTCCTTTTCTTTTCATTCTTCTGCGGGGTGGGAAGTGGTGTGACCGCTATAAACAATCTCGCGCAAATGGGCGAAGCACAAGGCTACTCGGATGTCTCCATTTTCGTCTCTCTTATTAGTATTTGGAATTTTCTCGGCCGACTCGGAGGAGGAGCTTTGTCCGAGCATTATGTGAGGTAAAAAAAGCAAATACCAAATTTTTTATTAGCACTATGTGTGAGGGAAAATGTAAACAATTTGTTAAGAATGATGTGCAAGTCAAGATTTTTCTTAGGTTTGAATTAAAAAAAGGAGGATGCTTGTATTTTTTGTGGGTTCTCAGGTCGGATGCTATTCCGAGATCGGTATGGATGGCAATGGCACATTGCTTGATGGCCTCGGCACACCTCCTCTTTGCATTTGCAGTTCCGGGGTCACTATACGTGGGGTCGGTGATATTGGGCATCTCATATGGCATCCATTTCTCGACCATGGTACCGACGGCATCGGAGCTTTTCGGATTGAAACACTTTGGTGTGATTTACAACTTCCTCACAATGGCTAGTCCACTCGGCTCTTTCCTCTTCTCGGGTGTCATCACGGGCTACCTCTACGACCAAGAAGCCAAGAAGATTGTTGCCCCGGATGCACGGATCGTGGACGCATTTCTAAACAATTTACACAATTACGACGTCGTCGACGATCATGTGCAAGTGTTGGAATGCATGGGAGCCCATTGTTTTAGAGTGACATTCATTATCATGGCATGCGTTTGCGGACTCGGTATGATTGTAAGCATAGTTTTGACGATCCGAATCCGTCGGGTTTACCTCTCGCTCTACGGGCCTAGCACATCGCCAATCCAATCGACCTCGGATCTCAAATCTGCGGCTTCGAACACACACGCACCCGAGCGTGAGTAGTGAGCGAGGGAGCGAGCGAGCGTGGGTATCAATGGATGATACCCAACAGAAAATCTTCCTCCGGTGCTCTCTTTCATCTCCATCAGCACCAATATAATGGTCTAACATACACAGTAGTTTGGATGAAAGGGGGTTTTAATCCGGATGAAGGGGGGTTTTAATCCGGATGAAGGGGGGTTTTCCTTTTTTCAGGATGAAAAGGGCATTTTCTCCCTCGAGTTTTGTGAATATTTTATGTGCTGCAGCAGCAAAGTTTTGATTTGATGTAGGAAACCGTAAGCCTTGCCCGAAGCTGAAGCCCGAAGCTGAAGCTTTGCTTCGGGCATTTATTTGGCAAAGGGGGAAAGGAAAGGAAAGGAAAGGGCAGGCCCTAAAATTTTAAAAAAAAAAAAAAAAAGGTTTTGTCAAAGAGAGATTTCTCATCAGGTGAGTTCTAAAACCCTAAACCCTAAAAAAAAACCCTAATGCTGCTGCTGATGAGGCTAGTGAGTAGTTTACAAGAGCTGAACCTAGCACAAACATATTCATATGTACATTTTATTATACTTTTGGTCAAACATGATGTTAAAGCCAATTAGAAATACCTAATTGTACAGACATTTTACAAGCAAATCTTGGATGAGATTTTTGCTCTTGCCTTAAACATTATTTTACTTCTGCATTATTATTATTATTATTATTATTATTGTTATGGATTCATCCATTTTATCTTTAATTATTTCTTTTTTTTTTGGGGGTTCAATTTTGACATTGTTGTGGTTACAAAGTTTTTTGGAATTTTCTAATTGGCTTGTATGCTTAGGAGAAGTCTAGCTATGATTTTATTAAGTTATGATGTATGCTTCTTGTGTTCCAAGGAATTCAAGTAATTAACATGCAAATCCTAATGTTTCAATTTCTTGGTAACACTACTATCATAGACATGGTTTTTTTGCTTTTCTTTCAATTTTGTGATGTAACTAAACTGGTGATCATCCACAAAAATATTTAGCCAAATTTGGCTATAGACTTGATGTGAAAGTAGAAGTATTTAAGAATCCTTTTATGTTTTGGCTACCTACTCAAACCTGTTGTAAAAATGTGGTATTTTTTTTAAATAATTTTTTTTCTAACTAAGCAAAAGAAATTCTCAAAAATACTTTTATGTGTCAAAATCATATGGGTTTTTTTTTTAATGTTGAGTAAAAGAAAAAATTCAACACCTTTGGATGATAATTTATAAAACTTGTGTAAAGACAATGGTGAACACCCTTTTTAAGCACAAGTCATACTCCCAATTCACCACTAAAATCAAATGCTAAAAAGTCTCCATATATGTAATACCTATTGTCTTGACATCAAAATGTTTCTTTTTCCCCAAATTAATGGAAGAAGTTAATGGTCCTTTACAATGAAGTATGGCATGTGGTATGGCCACATTGGTCCATAGTTGGTCCATAGTTGATATCTTCAAATTGTCTCATAACCAATGTCCTAAATAAACAAAAGAACTCATTGCCATAGCAATGGCAACAAGCTTTTCCATATAATTTCCCCCCCCCCTTGATGTTTCCAAGAACTTTAATTTCAAAATTAAAATAATCAATCACTTGCACCAAAGTAGTGTAGTCTTCTCTTGTTAGACGAGGAGAGGAGAGCCAACAAATATCATTACAAACATTTTACAAGATGTTCCAATTGTTAAAACATATCGTCTCATGTATCCGCCATTGAAGCAAATCCTTTAGCACTTGAAGACAATGATGTACGGAGCTTCTCCACCTACAAGAGCAAGGAAAACCAAATTCTCCATTAGTTGTCCAAAAGCTTTGGCTACCTCTTTGACATCCACTCCTTGTGGACACCCAATTGCCCATTCCCACTTTTTGATTTATCACCATTGTTGAACTATGATCTACCTGAACCCTTAGTGCAATAGGGTAGAGTCAACAAAACTTGTTCACATCCTTTCCACAAGAGCAAGGATAATTTGTCCAAAAACTGACCTGCTGAGTGGAATTGGTGCGACTCCTGAGGACAGCTATCTCCTCTTCTAGCTCCCTTGCACGTTCTTTGAATGTAGCTCTTGTGGTGTTCAATTCATCCAGCCTTGAAAACACACAAAGAAAAGAAAATCCCCACTCATTGTAAGAACATATTTTTGTCCATAAAACTCTTTGTGGAGAGAACAAACATCTTGTGTTTTTCTTACTTCCTCTTGCCAAACATTTACTTGATGCAATTTCAACAAGGTGCTCATGGTTCGCAATGGCTCTGCCAGTTATGGCAAGTTCAAAGTTCAAAAAACTATTTCACAGTATGGATCAATCATTTTCTCCTTGGAGCAACTTGACATGTGGGTTTTCTTCAAAAAGTTTTACGCTGGGGAGCTAGAAGTGGGAATTGTTTTTCACATACTCTTCGTTGAGGGATTCATTGGAATCGAAATACTTGCTCCAGTGGACCAAATAATCAGCTTTGTTGAACAAAACAGCATACACAACAGTTGCATTCCGAGCCCAAAAGTAGTAGAACACTGCTGTTGCCACAGAAAATGTTAAGAAACACCGTCCCACCACCTTTTTGTTGCCATCAGTTGCAAGGTAGACGAGTGACAGAAGATACAGAAACATAGCAATTACACCCCCTTTGCGAATAATCCTGCAAACCTCATCCACCCCTCTTTTAGTCCTATGAAAAGAGGGTTTAAGGTTTAGTCGTCTCCCGTCTCAAGAAGAACACTGAAGGCACTTGGGCAGCCTACTTTGACATCATCCATTAAGGATTAAACCTGCCTTCTCCCACCCAATTCAGCAATTACTCTCTTCCTTTGAATTTATAAAGCTAAACAAATTTCCCAAATAGAGAAAGCCATCTCTATGGGAGCTCAACATAAGCTGCTGCTATATAACTGCTTAGCTCTTTTGGGAGAAGAGCGGAACATACCCAAACTCATTATAGTGAGTTCGTACTTTGCGAAGTCGAAAAGCCAGGAACACAAAGAGAATGAAGTACAGGAGAAGGAGCAATGCATAAACAACTGCCCACCATGTCACCACGCTGCAATCAGTATTGGACTCATTTCTGCACACACACACACATGAGAGCAATCTTTGTAAAGGAATCAGACAGAGACTACTAGAGATATGTGTTGCACTTGCATTGAAGTCTAGAGATGGAAGGCCACCACCATGGAATCCCTTGGATATTTGCTAGCAGGGACAGAAACAAGAGAAGATCAAGCAAACCAAGAGTTTAGGTTTAGGGTTTAGGGTTGTGTTATTTGTTGTCCAATGTGATACAAATATTTTGTTACATGGGACCAAAACTTGTCAAAGCACAATGTTGTGTGTCATTAACCAATGCAAACCACAGAAAGAGAATTTGGAGCTGATGAAGTTTAAACCTACCTCCGGCTTGCACGGAAAATTGAGCCTGCAATGCAGAAGGCGAGCATTGGTAGCTCCATGATTAGCAAGGGGAGCAACCAGTACTTGAAGTTCTTGTGCTTCAGCACTAGAATCCGATGCAATGAATACAAATGCACATTCAAACAATTGAGCCATAGAGCAAATCCGAGTGCTCCTTGTAACCAGAAGTTCCAGATCAGACAAACAGCCGAACCCCCAACCTTGATTGGCCCAAAGTGCCGATTGATTATAATCGTTGCAATTAGCCAGATGAGTCCCCCGGCAGAGCTTGCAACAGTCAAGTCCACATTCTTTTGTCGGATTGGCTGATACTTCAAGTTGCAAAGCATCACCACATTTGCTGCCACAAATGGGATGCACCCTAACCCTACCAATGACACCACCACCACATCCAGTCCACTGCGCGGTTCAAACTCCTGTACCTGATGGCACGCAAGTGACGACATGCTTGCTTTTGGCCTCCACTTCCAAGAAAACCAAACATGTTACTTCTGAAAGCAGAAGTTCCTTCAATGCCCAAGTTTCCTTCTCGAGTTGCAATCAACCTCAAAATTGGATTTTCTGCATCTCCAGTTGTTGCTTCTTTCATTCACCCACTTCTTGAATTGAAGAGTAGCTGCAAAGGTGTCAATTCCATTATGTGTCTTAGTAGTTTGAAAACCAACGAAACCAAGAAGAAACAGGAACAAAAAATTGTAGGGATTAGAAGAAGAAATCATAAACGAATGGAAGAGAGCAAAAATTAAAAAATAGGACGAGAAAAAGAGAGAGAAACAAGACTGAGAATTTTAAGAGCATGATCTTTTGAGGATTAAGGGGTTGTAGAAACACTACCCAACTTCGAATTAAGAAGCTATTGAAACAAATCATTTGTAAAGATTCAAAAGGTGTGATTCTTTTTTAAGCAAACCCATGGTTTGATCTAATAGAAACTTTGTCAAGTAGCAATTTTCTCTTCTGAAGACTACTTGAGCTTCGGAGAACTCTTTTAAGCTACAGAAAAAAGGCCTTTGCCTTGAGAAGCTATAAAACCAACTATTCCCTACTCCACATTTTGCAGATTCTAAACTATCAGAATCAATGTATTAGGAAGGAAAGACTGCACAACTGGTACCCACCCAGAAAATACTGACAGAATGCTTAAACACTGATTGACCAGGGAAGTTATCTATTGGGAAATCCAGCCAAGGAAAATCTGAAGCTTTTAGCTTGCCCTGAATCTATGGAGGGACTCTCTCCATCCATACACCTGATTCATCCTTATTCATCAACCAAACATATATGAAGTTGAGGGCTGATTTCTGAACTGACAAAAAAACTGAAACAATGGGACTTGCAAAACAAACATCCTTATCAAAAAAATTCTTCACTAGAACTTTTGTTCTAGCTTTTCAAATCTGATAGATTGAATCTTGTCTATAGTAGAAAGAGTTGAGAAAACCAATCAAACGCAACAACAAAAGGTGGAAGGATATTTGTCAGCATTAGGGTTCTGGAGCAATTCAAAGAACTCAATGATTTCAAATCCTCCCAAAAAGTCTTTAAAAGAACCCATTTTTTTTCTGAGAGGGGACATCAAATAGCTTCTTGCAACTTGGCAACCTGCAGGTCATTGATTGCTACTTGCATGAACAATAGCTTCATAGAAGGGAGCTTAACCACCTAGAAAAACTTCAGTGAAAGAAGTAGAACTGGCTGCAATTTTTTACAAACCCACTGGGCTTCCATAAGATTTGTATAGAATTTTTTTCTACACAGAATTTCTAACTGTATGTGAGGAAAAGGCTTTGTTGTAAATGGCATACCTGAGCCACTGAATGGAAGAGATTGCTCATCAATTTGTCAGCCCTCTCTGGTCACAGATTTGACCCAAGAAAAATTTCGGCAAACATGTCCTACATGGATTTATTTACTGCAAATTCCACATACAAGAAGAACTTTGCACTTCCTCTCCCCCCATTCAACTGGTGATCAATTGCGCATGATATTTGCTCAAAATAATTCATGCTTTCAGCAGTAATAAAACACCTGCAAAAAACACAATCCCAATAGAAAGATTCTGAACCCCGAATCAGTAGGATTCCAAAGCTCTCAATGTTTCTAACAACACCAAGTAAAGAAGAACCATAAAAAACCCTTTAATCCCCTTTAATGACACAAAATTGTTTAATGATCGCAGCAATAATATATATGTCAGGGAAAAAAGCAAAAAGAGGAAAAAGTTTCTCGACACTATCTGTAAAACAAGTATGAACAAGTAAACAAGTAACACCAAGCTTTTGAAAAAAATCATAAACAATCCTTCAATCCCTTTTTCATGACACAAAATTGTTTCATGATTGTAACCAAAAACACAACAAAGACAAACAAAAACAGGCAATTTTTTCTTGACACTATCTGCAACCATTCAAAACCTTGATCTTAAACCCCCTCTAAAACTGCAAACCCTAAAAATCTGAAAACTGCAATTTGAAAGACTCTCTTCTTTTCTTCATAAGAGTTTGAGAGGAATATAGCAGAAGTTTTATACCTGAAAGCTGATAGATCCTTCAGCTTGACGTCACAATTAAACTAGAAACCTGAAGCATTGAAGCTCGATCTTAACACCCTCTCTGCTCTTCTTCCTTCATAAGAAATTGAGAGAGGATTGGACCAACCCATGATTCGTTGTGACCCTGGCGACAGTATTTCTCACATCCAAGATACAATACTAGTGCGACCGAGATGATACTAGAAGATCCCCAACCCACCCACTTGCTGCTACATCGTCAGTCTCGCTAACACACAGAAGTTCCGAGTGAACTTCCTGCTGAACACCCACAAAATGCACAAAGTGGGGTGGGATTTACAAAGCAAACACGCAAGTGCAGTGTAGAGTTACAACATTTCCTTGAGAGAATGGGTCCATTGAGGGAAAGAAGAAGAAGAAGATGCACATATTTCCCATTTTCCTCGCGACTACCGAGACGCTGATAAGAAGGTCCGGCTAGAAAACAATCAGCTTTCCTTCCTTCCTGGCAACTTCCTTGTAATGTATATATTTCTTTATTGGCTCTGCCCTGCTACAAAGAGCAACAACGTCTCCAGTCTCCAGTCTACTATGAAGAGCAGCTCCACACATGCTTAATATGTGGCCTTGCAATAATATTTCTCACATCCAAGAATGGGCTTTGTTGTTGGCTTTGCCCTGCTAGAAAGAGCAACAACTTCTCCAGTCTACTATGAAGAGCAGCTCCACCCATGCTGAGGGCCACTTTAGACAAGGGTCCAAGGAGCAGCAGGGTCTATTGGTCAAGAGCTTTAAATTGGTCCCAAGGCCAAGTTTAGACAAGGGTCCAGGAACAAGACAAATCAAGTTGTGATTTAGCATACATGGCATCATTTTGGAGGGAAACCAATTGGTCCAGACCAACAACAAAAAAAAAAGAGCTTTGAGGAGAGCTCAGGGTTTGGAGAACCAAAGTGTAAGCCATGGTTCAAGGTTGCTCATTTTTTCATTGTTTTCTTTTACCTTTGTAGCTCAAATTTTGTGAGAATGGAAGATATCCTATGAATTGAGGACATTGTTGAGATCACACCAGTTCCCTCACTTTCGACCAATTTTAGAGTTGACATGGCTAGTTTTGTGCATCTTCACAAGGTGATTGCTAAAATGAATGCATTTTTAGTCTTTCCAAGCACACAAAATGAAAGTGAAAATTAAAAATTAAAAAAATCATGAAAAAAATAAAAGAAAAAATCAAAGGTTAACCTAATATTCTCACATGTCAATCGCACTTTTTTTTATAAATATTGGACATTTGAATTGGACTCCAAGCCTTTAGACACACTCGTTATACCTCAAGAAAAAACGTTTTTTTAAATGTGAAAAAGGTCCAATTCAAGGTTCAATTTGCTTCAAATTGGTCCTTGGGCTTTCAATCCTTGGACCCTTGTTTAAAGTGGCCCTTAATATGTGGTCTTTCATTAATATTTCTCACATCAAGAATGGGTTTTATTGGGTTTACCTTGTTACAAAGAGCAACAACTCTAGTCTACTATGAAAGGCAATTCCACCCATGTTTAATATCTGTCCCTACAACAATATTTTTCACACTCCAAGGCTAGGTTTTTTTTTTCTCAATTTTGTAAGTCGATTGATGATCATTCACGTGAGGAATGAACCACATTTGGCTAGAGGTCAAAGGTAGGTGAATTTTGGTCGTGCCTTCCTACAATAGAATAAAGCACATGTTTATTTATTTATTTATTTATTTTATGGGCCTTAGCTTGTAAGCTGAAGCAAATGCTAGAAATGGGGATAGAATACTAATGACTTGCATCATCATCCTTAACTTGAATTCCTACAACTTGAATCAAAATCCCCATGAATCATCAATTGATTTAAAGTTTGGATATTAGCCACATCAACTTTCATGGCAATGCATAAGGTTAAGACATAATAAAATGCATTTGATAACAGCCAATAACATTTTGATTCAAGATGTGCAAAGTTTCACAATAGAATCAAATGTATTTGTAATGGCTTGAATAATAGCCCAAGTTTGAAATACTAACATTCTAAAAAGTAAATGAGTGGCTTGTTATTGTTCGTAGCAAATGGATATAACATTTTGATACTCCAATGTTTCTTGGAATAAAATGACTCAAGAAACAAATTGTGTTTTCATCGAATTTCTCAACATTTTGGTCCTACAACAATACAAGACTTTTTCCACTCCTGCAACCCCTTACCATATTTTTTTGTCCAAGAAATGATCTTTTGGAATGAAGATTAAACCTCTTCAAGCTAACTTTTGAAAATCCAACACAAACTTTATTATCATTAATAGGATATTGGGTCATTTTTGACATGCCATGCCCAAAACATGACCCTACAAGTGGGCATGCTAATTAAATAGCATAACAAGAAACACCAAAAATCAATACAAAAGTCAAGTGTTTAAATTAAACCCTACATCTTTGATGTATGCAATTACTTTGTCAAATAAGCCAAAGGAATCCAACAAAGATTTTTCCTAGTTTGTCATGGCTATGTTTGCAATGTTATGTATTTCAAAAATTCAAATTGTCACATGATAAGGCTTCCATGAGATGTTGATAAAGCTCACAACAATAACAAAGGTATCAAAGTTCACACAAGACATCCAAAAGTCAAATGAACATGTACAAGTAACACAAAATGCAAGGGTTGGGATGACGCAATTTTCTCTAGTTTTCTCCACCATATTTAGGAGCACTTTAGTAACCATTTGATGACAGGATGGAAACTAAAAATGCCCACATTGCCACAAAACCAAACATTACAGCCACAAATTTTAAACACAAGACAAAGGCTAACAACCCTTTGCAACATATATAAGCAAATCCTTCGAGAGCTTGTTATAAAACATTTAATTTGTGGTAAGGTTGTTGGCTACCAAAAAAGTTTGTGATTTGAGAAGGGGGGATAATTTTTTTTCTTTATCCTTTGTTTTTCACTTTGGGTTATGCAAATTTTTGTAATAAAAATAAACCCTACTTCTTATACAAATCTAGATGTTTCTGACAAGCATGTTTTTTCAAAAGCACTTGTGCCATGGTTTTTGTTGTGGCTCACAAGCCCTTTGTGCTTTCCCTACGCATCAATGAGTTCCAATTGAGTAGGGTGACAAACATAACACCGCATCATCTATGGGTTACAAATGTTCATTGCTACACCATTATTGACCACAAAAAAAACTCAATAGGTTGATGATCGATGACTAAGAGACCATAAACTTCAATTGGCCACTAATTTTGGAAGTAGAGTTTCCCAAGTTGCATATTAATCAACATTTGATGCTTTATATGATTTAAATTTAATTTTAGATTGAGACATAAAATCAATGTCATCTTTTGAACGTCACATAAAACTACTATTGTTACAAGTTGTATGGCACTTGAAACAATTGCTACATGTTGCATGGCACTTTTGGATGCCATTGATGTAAACATCCTTACGATTGTTTTATCAATTGTTGTTTGCAAAAAAAAGGAAGACATAGAACTTACAAAATTCAATAACACTCTATCCATCACCAAGGGTTAATGGAAGTAGTTGTTGCACAGTGCAAAACTTGCTAATGTGACAAGTAATAAACTAATGAAAGAATGAAAAAAAGACTTACATGTTATAATATGCAATGCCCTTCATGATGGTAGAAACCTTGCCAATGCAAACAACTAATGTAAAAAAAAAGGCAATGGAGTGATAAAAAAACTTACCTACAAGCACCTATCACAATGACAAGCAAATGACCATAGTGATGATGCAACGACAACACCATGACAACTAGAATGTTATGTTGCAAGTTGCAACACATAATCACAATCACAATGACCATGATGAAAACACCACAACAATTATGATGTTTTGCTGCAAGTTGCAACACATGATCACCATTATCATGACCATGACAAAAACACCATAATAGCTTTGATGTTTTGCTACAAGATGCAACGGATAAGACTTTTGTGATAATCAATTTTGATGTTTTGTTGCAAGTTGTTGCATTTAAGACCTTTGCAATGACCATAAAAACAACACTAATACAATAGGTGTTTTGTTGCAACACACGACCATTGCAATGGTAGAAAATAGAAATTAAAAATTAAAAACCTAACCTATTGCAAAAAACAAATGAAAGAATATATATTTTTAAAAATTACTTACCTATAATCAATTGGTAGCACATGACAACCACTATGATGATCATGACCTTAATGCTTAATGTAATATTGCAAACCAATAAAAGTATAACATGACCACCACTAAAGTGATCACCACAATGATGCCCATTGATTTATTGCAACACAAAACTTTGTGGTGTTGCAACTTGAAGTTCAGTGAGGGTCCAAGGAGAAGAACTTACCTTTAAGCATAATCATGACCATCATGACGATCAACATGTCAATGCCAACATTCCACAGCAAGTTCAATAGCAAAAATAAATTCGATAACAAAAACCTCAACAACAAGTTTAGTAGCAAAAACCTCAACAACAAGCTTAGTAATAGAAACCTTAACAATAAGAAACAAGGAAAAAAGTTGACATAAGTTGAAAGTTGAAAAATGTTTTCGTAGCTACAACAAAAACCTTAATGATGGTGATGTGACATAAACCTTGACAATGCAACAAATTAACAACCACCCCAAATGAAAGTGATGACAATGGAATGTGATGTGCAACAAAAGGAACCTTCGGGTTGGGAAAAGAAAGAAAATGAACGTTGTAATGCAAAAGATAAAGCTTGCCTTTTGGGGAGTGATGGAAGGCAATGTGCAAAGTGCAAAAGGAACTAAAACCTTAAACCCTAGGGTTGGGAAAAACACCCACGAGTGTAAGGTCTTATGGAGGGTTTTGGAAATTATATTCATCTGGTTTTAGGGTTGAACTTGGATCCTAGAATAGGGTGGGTCCTAATGTAAGGTTCTTGTTCGAATATTCAAATAAAGGTTAAAGTTAGAATAAGGCTTATAAAATTGAAATCAAAACCACTGGTTGTTACCCAAATATTTGAAAAATCACCCAACATTAATCCACACCAATGTTGGCTAGTTATAAAGTTTACAACACTACGAGAAAATTATGCCCATTGCAATTTGTTTGGTGCAACTAGAAAATGTTCAATAAAACTAGATTACAACTAGAAAGATTAGTTGCAACGAACATGATTTTTTCATAGTGTAACTTGATAAATGTTTTTTGATAACTGATTAATAACCTAATTGCTTGATATTGAGTTTTTTTTTTAAAAAAAATCTACTTGGATGACTTGGTTATTATTCAAGTAAGTTATCAATTCTAAAACACTAAACATTTTTATGACAAAAACCAAAAAAATAAACATATTTTCTTAATGTTAATTTTTTTAATAACTCAATAATTGGTGCAAAATCAATAGGTTAATTGATGATTATAGGGTATTTGAAAACTTGCTCCTATGCACAACCAACGATTATTATCAAAAAAAATTAATTGAGAATATGATCAATACCCAATTTTTTAATATATTGACAACCTAACAAGCATCCATTCAAAATAAATAAACAAATAACCTTGGGGGGGGTGGGTAATGCATGCCTGATGTGGGGAGGAGGGGACTACAGTTTGTTTTTGACCCATTCAAATGATAAGTTGTCAGGAGGTTTGAAATCTAAACGTCTCCAGAGTTCTCTTTTAGGGTTAGGGTTTGGGTCTTCTTTTCACTTCAAATTAAATTTTCCCTCCTATTTGTTGTCAGATTTGAAAAACCTCCCCCAGTGGGTGGGTTCCATTCAAGTGGGTGATAAAATAATATCATAAGTAATAAGCTTAATAATTCTCAACACTTAGGTAAGGTAACTTATCAAAAACATAAGTTTTTTTAATAAAAATTATTTAAAAATTTAAACAATTATATATAATTAATTAATTAATTAATTAATTTTATTGGCTCAATTTTTGCATTTTTTTGACCTGGCAAATATGGTTTGGATACATTCAAAGAATTTTTGTGGGAAAAAAAAAATGGCCCTATCCAGTGCCAAATGTCGATTTTTTTAATTTAAAAAAAAGGCCAGTTTTTTTTTACAACAGGTTCCAGCAGGTAGCCAAAATATAAAATGAGTTCTTTAAAATTAAAAAAAATTCTAATTTGCATAGATGGTGCTCTAGACTCTGTGGTCAATCAAATTTGGCTAAATCTTCGTGTGGATGATTGCCAGTTTGGCTAGGTATATCAAAAGAAATTGGGAAAATAATAATAATAATAATAATAACAATAATAATTAATAAATCCTGCTCCTGAGTTCTATCTATTCAACAACTGGGTTTTTTTGAAAATAGCCTCAAATTATTTTAAATAAAATTAAAAAACCTCCTATCCATAAATCCAGTGGGGAGTTTTTTTTTTTTTTTTCCCCCAATTTTGTGATATAAAAAAATTCGAGAATTTTGCCAAAATTTTAACAAAAGTAGTCCAATTTACACTAGAAAACCACATTTTCCAAAAAACTTCCCAGGTTTTGGGAAAATTGTGTTTTTGGGAAATTGCGTCGAAAATTTGTTTGTTTTGGGATTATTCAATGACCGGGAGAATGTTTAACCCAGTGGATAAAAGCGAAGATGAATTATGATCCTCGAGACTAATCCTTTCTCTGTTGTGTAGTTTCTGGGCTGCGCGCGAGAGGAAGTGCTCTTTGAGCGTTGTCGTGCTTCACTCGCTCTTCTCTGTGTGTTCTTCTTCCGTTTTCTCACCTTCCTTCCTTCCTTCCTTCCTCCCAATTTCTTTTTTATTCATTTCAAACAGGAATGCTTACTTACGTTCGCCTGAATCGGTGCTTCATTTTCCCAGCTCTTCCTGATTTTTTTGAAATTTCTAAAACAAATTGAAAAGGAGAAAGAGACAGACAGACAGACACTTCTTCCATCTTCTTCCGTTTCTTCAGCTTCCTTCTTGTCAATCTTCCTCCCAATTTTTCCTTGTTTCAAACAGGAGTACATTCCCTTGAATCCGTGCTTCGTATCCCCAGTGCATCCTGTTTTTCTGAATTTTTTTGGAACAAATACAGGCACACGCAGAGCTCTTCTTCTTCATAATAGACTAGTTTCGGTCTGTTCTCTTGTTTGATATGACTAGCTATGTCTAGACAAATATCATCACTACATTGTCGACGTTCCGAGGTTGCATTTTCATCTATGTGCTAGAGATTGTGTACGTTTTGTTTTTTGTGTTTTTGGCAGTACTGCAATATTGCTGGAGCAACAAAGATAGACGCGGCGCTTCATGTCAGCTCACGGTAATTCTATCTTCGTATATGCCATTCCTTTTGTTTTCGCAAGCTGGTGATCGCAGCAAGTCTGCCGGATATCAGACTCATGTGCAATAGAGACAAGTGCTTCATCGCCTTGCGTTTCTATCTTTGCTTGCTCTAGCGGTTGCAACACGAGAATGCAGAATGCCAGGTTCTGCTTGAGGTGACGACTGTTGGAACAGTGCTGCTGCTCTGGAGGCGCTGGAGCGCTTGTCTGCTTGAAGTTCCTGTCGAATCTGGAAAACATCGGGCAGGTCAATAGCTGCTATCGGCATTAGAAATCCGTAAGCCAGAAGTTTGGGCTGGCGCGGAAGCTCTTGGCTTAGATGAGGAAGCAGCAGAAGCATGAGGGTCCAACAGGGGCAATTGTCTCAGGCACTCCTGTATACGGAAGCCCAGTAATAGGCAGTCCCGTGGTGACTGGAAGCCCAGCAGCTACTGCAAAGCTTTCCTCTGATCTTGGAACTGCAGCCCCAGAAGATGATGCACCTGCTGCAACACCCACAAGGGAGCTTCCATCAGCACCTCCCTTATATGAAGCATCAGCACCTCCGTATGCAGGATCTCCTCCTGCTGCATGTGCATCTTCTGTACTACACATCGGTCGAGAAGCTGTAGCTGGTCCTCCAGCTGCAAAGAAACCGCACATCAAATTACAGAATCGCAAATGCCAAGACATTGTCTTCTTGATTTTGTTTATAGCATTTGGGATTGGATTTATGATTGAAAGTAGCTTTGGATTCAACAAGGGTGAACCCCGCAGGTACTTTCTCTTTCTCCTCCCTCAATCTGAAACAAAACCTCAACAACATGGTTGACATCTAAAGCTAGAAGTCCATGATGATTCACATTTTGTCCATCTCCCCCACATGTATAGTAGCTGGAGATGAAGATTTATCTTCCCCTTTATAACTACAGTTTTGCTAGAGCCTTCATCAGGCATCATCATCCTGTGGGGTTTAGGGTTTGTGGAAGACAAAATTGGGAATCTGTCTCTTGAAAAAGTGGGTGTGCAAATCATTGGGTTGGCAGACTTATATATGGACTTGATTACTTGGGCAACACATGTGGTGACAAAAAGGCATCGGTGAATCTAGAATCCTTTGATGTGCGCTACTGGCAAAACCCAAACCAAGTGTACAAGAGTGGTGTGCTGTCAGACCCATTCAATCTTGGTGATGCTCGCAGTATTTGTCTTCAGGATTGCCCAATTCCAAACCCCACTAACTTGACCTGGGTCTGCGACTATCCTCAAGGTCCAATCAATCTCACCATGGCTGATTGGGCCAGCCGCAACTATGACTACTTTGATCTTCTTACTCCTACTCAAAAGAACTCCTCTACCAATCTGACGGGCCCTTGCTACCCAGTTCTTTTCCAGAGCGTAAACTGTAAGGCTGTCTCTCTGCCTCCATCTCAGTTCTCCTTATTGTTTATGAAATGCTCATTTTTGAGTTTCAGTAGTATTTTGAGTGTTACCAGCAACAATTTGGTTTGATCATACTATGTAAATATGATAAAGAGCATCATAATGGCTAATTGTCTGCAAGCATGCGTCTTGTGTTTTTGTAGCATATGATCTATGTATTATCAAGGATCTATTACATGCTTACAGGAGGTGCCTATCTTAGGATTGAGGGCTGATTGGACTGTGGCTTGTATTGATTGGTGGGTGGCTTACAGTCTTTTGGAGCTGTCAGCTAGAAGCATCCCCATCAAATGAGACACTGAAACTTTGGACTGATATTGGTGGAGTGAGCATCAATTCAGGCAATGTGATTGTCCAAGTGGTGCAGAAAGCATTGTCTGAGCCCACAACAGTGGTTAAGGTCTGTTTATCCTGGCCTTCTTTGGCATCTCCAAATTTTGGTTTTGAATGAACTCTGGCTAGGCTAGAAACACGGGGAAGGAAATGGTACAACTAGGTTGATGTTAAGTATCATGGTTGTGTATAATGAAGCAATGCATAGGTTGAATGGCAGCAATGCAGTGTTACTCTGTGAGGATTAAGGAAACATTCCATTCTTCCTCTTAAGTTGTGCATCTGGTGTCTTAACTATGGGGACAGTCATGTCCAATTTATCCTTACATTTCTGATGAGTTGACTCTCATTTTAAAGAGTAATGTTCTGCTGTGAAGCAACATTTATTAAACAAGAAATCCACTACTACAGCAAACATCTGTGCTATATCATGAAGCTCCTGAGCACATGAGTTCTCCAAATATGTCTGTGATATATTATTCTAGCACCAACATGTAGGTTGTTGACTAAAGACTCTGTGAATTCAGAGGTATGTGGCAGATTTGGGAAGAGCATGGCCTGTTTTAGTGGTGTGTGGGGGTATAGCTCCCCTTCTGCTGTCAGTTACATGGCTCATTGTAGTCCGCTACTTTGCGGGCGCCATTACTTGGCTGACTGTTATCCTACTCAACATTTTCATGCTTTTGGTCACCATCTTCTTCTACATCAAAGGTATAACAAAGGCTAAAAGTTCCTTCCACTCCTTTGGTTTTGAGTAAACACACAGTCCATAATTTCCAACTCCGTAGTTGTAGGGTTGATATCTGCTGTTCAGATTTGTCAGCATAGAGATCTTATTGGATGGTGTGGTGTTGTTATATGAGCAGCTGGGTGGATAGGCAAGGATGCAGTTTTGGTTGTAGTTGGTTCTGGTGCCAGCAATGCCTTATCAGCTTCTACAAGTGTGAGTGCTAGTCCAGTACAGACAATCTCAACATAGGAACAATCTGTTTGAGTCAGCTCCCAAGGCCAGCCCATACATATCATCATCCCTCTTCTTGCATCTATGGTCATTGTGATAAGCAGATTTGTAAAAATGCTGCATAGTTTTGCATATTATGTAACATTAGTTGATCTCCTTCAATTGACTTTACATCTTCTTTGTCACAAATGCATACTATCTGGCTATGGAAAGTCTTCACTTTATCCAGTGTGGGGCTGCAAGGCAAACTATCATGTGTGGAAAGGGGTTGATTAATATTCTTGGGGTGTTGGGTCTACTACAGGAACAAAATCATTTAAAGATTGTGGCAGTTATCATGACAATATTGGTGGTTGTGGTGGTGCTTATCACACTTGTTATGCTCAAGCGTGTTGTAATTGCTGTGGCAGTCATCAAGGTATCATACAAGATACCCTCCTATATCATACAGGATATGAGGGACTATTCCCTCCTGTTGATGTAGGAGGGAATAGTCCCAGCTAGTTTTTTTTACTGGTGTGGTGAAAGTTTGGGGTTGAGGTCGAGGCCTATCTGCTGGGGGGGGAATGTCTCCCAGAGTACTTAAAATTGATCCATGATGAATTAACTATAACCTCTGCCAACACTAAATTCAAGCACTCTTGTTTGTTTTACTCATTTCTGTATTGGTTGCTGCTTCACCCAATCATTATTAGTGAATCCCATTATGATTCCCTGGTAGTGGAAGTGAAGGGGGAGTGGCTATTGATTATTGTGGAAGGGAATATTCTAAATGGGACAGGTAGCAGGAAAAGCAATTGGAGCAATTCCAAGTCTGATCATCTACCCGATCATTCCATTTATTGTAGTGGCTGTGTTTCTTATATACTGGGTGGCTGCACTGCTGTACCTTGCAAGTGCAGGTTCAGTTGTGCAGAATACTTGCAATAATAGCTGTGCTGCATATGATCTCCAATTACAAGCCATCACTGACAACAACTGTTGTGGCTACTCTCTTCACCATAGCAAAAACATTGCTTGGGCTATCGTATACCATATTTTTGGTATGTTCTGGATCACTCAGTTCATAAATGCATGCTGTCTCACCACAATTGCTGGTGCCATTGCTGCCTACTACTGGGCTCGGGGTGAAACTATGGTAAGCTTTTGTACCACATCTCTGATGTTTCCTTTCTGTCTGAGTCATGTTGCATCTCCAAACATGCACACTACTGATTCTTTTTTGTATTGCACCAATAGCACTCAAAGGCTTGAATTGAATTTTCACGGGTGAAGGTTCTTGGATGTCAAGATTGGAGCTGAAGGATGGAATTGGGTGCAGGAGTTGGGGTGGGCACCTGTGTTATCATCAGCAAAGAGAGTGGTGCATTACAGTCTGGGGTCAATGGCATTGGGCTCATTGCTGGTTGCCAGTATTGAAATGGTCCGTTTCATAATGGAGTTTATCCGCAAGAGGCTGAAATTGTTGGAAATGGCACCTGGTGGTTGCTGTCTATCCATTCTCTTTTGCTGTGCTCAGTGCTGCTTGGGTTGCATCGAGTGGACCATCAAATTCATCAACCGAAATGCTTACATTGTGGTAGCCTTTATTCACCCTGCTTGGGTTTGTGTTGCGAACGATTTACAAGTTATGAGCAGACTATCTGAAAGAGTCAGAAGAAACAAGACAGATATAAGAGCATCTAGCTTGCCTCACACATTTTTAGACTAGAGCTGACACATGAATTTTCCATGCAGATTGCCACCTCAGGAAAGGGATTTTGCAGAGCAGCAGGGAAGGCAACAGATCTGATAGTGACCAATATCTTGAGAGTAGGGGCTGTGAACATTATTGGTGACCTGATATTATTTCTTGGCAAAGTCTGTGTGAGCTTGGCATGTGCACTATTCTCCTTCCTCATGCTTGACACACATAAGTACAAGGATGGCCATCGCCAAGTTTCTTCACCTCTTTTTCCTGTCCTGGTGAGTAACCACCAAGCCCAGCTCCCTGCTTGATACACATACTTCAATGCAACTTCACATTTGTGTTTATGGTCATATTGTAAGGTACCTCCTCATTTCAGAGATTGACGGGTTGGGTGATTGGACCTGAGTGTGCAGTTTTGCTGGGGAATAGGCTACATCACGGCTGGTATTTTCTTTGCAGTAGTGGAGATGGCAATTGACACTATTCTGTTATCCTTCTGCATAGATGCACAGGAGCACAACGGCAATGCCATGTTTGCTCCCCCTTTGCTCACAGACACTCTGAGCTCCCATGCCCGCTGTCAAGAGGCAGCTGAGGCAGCACGTGTCTTGAAGAAACAGCAGAGAGTTGCCAGCAGCAAATAACTTTTGTGAGGGAATTTTGATCGTACCTGTCTAATATATTGTGCTTGGAAATAGACATGTTGGCTGTTTTAATCAGAGTTCTTCATACTGTTGTATACAAGTAGTTTGGTTCTGTGTTTCCTCTCCTACAGGATTTGTCCAAGAAAGGAAGTTGTTATTTTAAAAGAGAGTTAGAGTTGCTAACTGGCAACTCCAAAATCTAGGGGTATGGGGAAGGAACAATTTGCATGTTTGTGACTGTATTAGAGAGTGGCAGGTTTATCCTCAGAGGGGACATTGTAACTGCATATTTCACCATTGTAGAAAGAAGTGGCACTTTCTCCTCTTTTCAAATCCAGATTTGAATAAATTTTGCTTGTAAAAATAATCATTCTCAGCAGTTTTTTTCACTACCTGCATGCATTTTCTTCGGCTGGTGTAACATTTCCCATCCTAATCACATTGACCCTGGCTCTTTGTAGTATCATTTAGTTAGTATGTAATTATGAGTGCAAGTGCTTTAGCATTTGAAGCGTTTCACATTCATATGGATTTGGTGATTTTCTATCGATTATCACATTTCTAGAACGGTTCTCTAAACCATTCATAGCAAGGTACTTGCAAAAAGGTCTCAGACAATCCTGAAAATTGTGAAGTCCACAATGCAGCAAAGCTGCTCAGTTATATGCTTGTCAATTTTGAAGCATCATTGACCCTTGCAATAAAGAATTTCAGATTGCAGAAGTGCCACAAAATGCATAGGGCCCTGCCCAAGATGATTTGACGTACAATGGATCCTCAAATCTCAGAATGGTAAGGTGAAACGCATAACGTATCAGCCCGATATAAACAGCTTCAGCACAAATTGTTGACATAAAAGAGGAAAAAGGAAGCGCAAACAATTTGCAATATAGAGTTGAAGTTTAGCATACAATCCCACAAGAACAGGAGTATAGCTGATGTCAACACTGTTTTCTTTCTGTGAAGGAACGTAGCAGCAAACCCTCAGTAATGTCAGGGGCCGGGATCTTTGTCCCTTCAGATGTTTCATTAAACAAAGTATATATGCTCAAAAACACAAGACCTTATCTAGAACTGTGCAAGTATAGGTCACAAAACCCTCGCTTTGAGTTTTCCTCCTCTAAGCAGTTCAGAGAAGAAACAGCGTTTCAGCAGGGAAACAAGTCGAAATATAGAAAGCTAGCGAGAAGCACTTGTTGCAAAGAAGCGAACCTTGAATCCATGATAGACTAAAGGATTATGACCTTGCATCGCTCTTCGAGCACTAAAACATCACCGAGCTTTAAGGACAAAGAATCGATGTATATGAAGTATCTCGAACGGAAGAAGGGGAAAAAAAAACAGCCACACCTGAAAACGCATTCATTGCATTGATACCGAGCAAAGAACAGATATCGGAAAACAAAAGCACGACAAAAGTCACCATTCGGAGTCCAGACTCAAGGCAAGATAATCATATAGGGGCGCGCGTAACCCAGGACTAGAAGATACACAAGAGCGATGGGCTTTAAGCACCACAGATCCATCTTTGGCGCACCACAGAACCATTACCTTACTAGTCAAAGGCAGGTCATCCCAAACTTTCATGCTCCAACCATCAATACTCGAGCCCAACGAGGAAACGCAAAGCCCCCCAAAACAACACAATAGTGTACTACATTATAAGAATCCATTCCAGATCTAGCAGGGGATGTCTGGATTCCAGAACTGACGACTAGCGACAAGATGGGTGGGCTCCTCAACATCAACTTTGGCAAATTGGTTTCCTATGTGCAGTAAAAGGTTGACGCACCATCGAACCAAACCCAAAAAAGAACGAGAAGAAACAGAACCAAGTAGTCAAATACTATAACTTACGCAAAGAGCGAGCAAAGAACTCCCCAAAACCATCAAAGACTAGCTTGATATACCAGGGCCGCCTAAGACTCCCAGCCCCCGCGCCCGCGAGAGAGAGAGAAAGACAGAAGGAAAGAGAAAGAAGAGGAGGAGCTTCGATTAGGGTTTCCGGTGCTCCAAGCACTGATCCTGACCGTTCACACTCTCGGCCCTAGAATCGAACGGTCCAAAGTGATCTTTACACTCTCGATTTAGGGTTTCTGGAGCCGAAAGCCCGATCCCGACCGTTCATGCTCTCGGTGTTATTTTGAACGGTGCATATAAAGTGCTACGATTATTATATTATTTGAAAATAAATTACCTGCAAATAATTTAATGACTGCAACGAAGACCCTAAATTAATTATTATTTTAGAGGGTTTTTTTTTTTTTTGGGTCATCCTATAAAAGCCCTACAATTACTGTATTTTATTGAAAGCAAATTACCTAATTTATGAGGCAAAATAAACCTCTAAATTATTAGATCACAAATTTGTGAACCAAGCCTAAAAAATGGGTTGCAATTTTAGTTGTTCTAACTAGGGTTGTCTAGTTCTGGTTCTTGGGCTAATGAGTAGGTACTTGGGCCATAGCAATTGTGTTTCTTTTTAGCTCACATTTTCATTGACACTCATATTTGTTGTTTCTTGGGGAGGGTTTTTTCAACATTTATTGCATCTTTTGTGCTTCTTGTTTTTTCATTTGCATTATGTGGAGTTTTTGTTCCAACACTTCACTTCTAGCGATGCTTCTTCATTTCTATGTTGTTGCATTGTGTGAATTTGTTTACATTGTGCCAAACAACTTGTTCTCAAAGGTTTTTTTTTAATGTCCATGTCTTTTGTAATTTTTTGTTGTCATTTAAATTATATTCGGTTTTTTTTTTAAGTTCATACTTTTTATTTTGTCCTTGATGATGTGTAGGTGTGCGCAAGTAATGTTCTTTTGTTCTTTTGTCATGTTTCATTTGTAGCTTTTTTTTTTTGTTTTGGGGTTCTTTTTGCATATATACCTCTTTGTTTCTAAATGCTTTGTTTTGTTGTTTGATCCTTTTTTAAGTTTGTGTTGTATACATCTTATCATATCTTTTTTTTCTCTTTTGTTTTTTATGTGTAGCTTTTACAACCTTATATGGTTGTTTTGTACATTTTTTGTGTCATCTTCTTCCTTTTAGTGTTGTTTACATTGCATCACTTTACAAGTCCTCTTGTCCTTTATTTTGCATCGATGCATGCCATGTCCACTCTACATGTGCATTTTGTTCATTTTTTATTTTGTGGGCTTTAGTGTTGTTGTTGTGGCGAACTACATTTGTCCTTGGTTGTTTTCTAAAATTAGGTTATTAATATTTTCTTCTTTATTTTTTTATGTATTTTTTTTATCTTCCTTTTTTATAATGTCGAATATATATCATGAATCTATGAAAAAATTATGTAGTGAAGGTTTTGGAGATCTTGTTGTTGAAATTCTAAAAAATAAATTGCCCATTTCTTTTCAATTTTTTGGCATGCACGCTTCTTATTCATCCCATGTTACACCATTTACACCTTTTCTGACTACTAATGTTGGAGAAGAATTATTTTGGTAAGATGATGATTCTAAAATGTGCTATGTGCCAACCTTGAACCATCGATGTTGCATTCTAAAAAACACATTGAGTTATATGCATACTTGTTTAACCTTCATATCACTTTACATCTTGAACAATTTGGTGTTATTTATGTTGGTTATGATAATTATTATCCCAATTACGATGCTTTTTTATTTAGACGTGAAATTGTTGAAAGTATTGTTTTTAAATGTAGTGTTGGTGAACCATTTGCCACTTCTATTGAAGGGCCATGTTTCAATTTTGTTGATGAAGTATGTACCAATTCTAGAAGTGATGGTGTTGAGGGGAATCATGATTGTGCATTTCCTAGTAAGGTACCATGTTCAAAGTCTTGTTTTTTTTTTATATAAATGATAAGGAGATGGATAATGTGAATAAAAGAAGTCAAAGGCCGAGTAGCATGCTAAGCTATGGGTGAATAACACATTTGATGATTAAAAGTTTTTAGGGGTTTTGACAAGAAAGTTTATAGCTAATCTTTTTCAAAATGAAAACAATGTAAAGGACTTAGTTAACGTGGTTTGTTTTACAAGTCACAAAAAAAGATGACATTTTATATTTTCTTATAATGTATTGATTTGAATTTATTTTTTATTTCTCATGTTTTATGTTGTTTAATGCAAATGAATGTTATTTGTTGCAACTTAATGTTGTTTGTAGTTTAATAAGTGGCTTTTCTCATTATTATTATTATTATTTTCACTCTTTTTCTTTAAGGTCTCATTAATTGGGGTTTATGTTTTTCTGTGATGCAATATTTAGGTTTTGATAAAGGGCATTGAAGAATTATAAGATAAGACAAGAACATCAGGTGGTTGAAACAAATAAAACACATGTAATCCCATTCAATTTTCACTAGCGCAATGTATCACAAAATAAAATTATTGGTAATGAAATAGCTTTGTAGGCTTAAATAGATGTCTTGACAAGTTTATCAAAATAATCAATGTACTATCTATTGAAGAAGAACAAAAAATGTTGGCAAAATCAATTCATCAACCCACATTTCTAGATGGTTTTAATCTATGGTTTGGATATTTTCGTAAGTTGAACTTTTTTATAAGGGGTTGTTATAAGCTCAAACAAATAGACTTTCATGAATTCACTTTGTTATCGTTACTTATCAATTTGGTTTTCTAAGGTTCTATAAAGGGGTTTTAAATAATTGGGGGTAGATATCACCTATTATTTAATAGACTAACATTGACCTCCTATTGATTATTTGATTGTTAATGTAATTACAACCTATAGAAGGCTCATTCATTATCATCTTACAATTTGGCCTACTAATAAATTTTGGGTCATGTTCATTTCTTTGGCATGTTAAACCTAAGTGGAGAAAATCAAATCAAGTATGGTTTACTATAGTTATAATTAATTGTTAAGAGGTTGACAACATATTTTCATAATTTGAGGGATAAAATTTTATCTAAAAAAACCAAATGAAGTGTCAGAATCACTCAAATGGAAGAAGTGCTTGTTCCTTGTGAGTATGGGATGGAAGTAACTAGTCATCACAATCCCATTTCATATGGCAAATAAATTTATTTTTTGTTTTTTTTGTTTTGATTTAATTTATGTTTGTTTTCATGCTTTGTTTTTGTTTCCTTTTTACATTTTCTTTTGGGTTTTTGCAAGTTTGTAATTTTTCTAGTTTTTTTTGGTGGTTTTAATTTTGTTTTAGTTTGCACGTTTATAGCTACAATCATTTTTATAAACATCTTAGAGATCAAACTATGCAACATATCATTAATGGCAAGCTCAAGGATGTTCAATTTTTTCATATTGAAAAAATATTTAATGATTAGAAAAGTGCATATGATGATTAAACAAAAGCAATTTTTTCTATTAATTTTAGATGCCTAGTTTTAATGTAATATTTATGGTTTCTACTTTGGCACTACAACAAATATTGATGTAATGTTTATATTGTTGAACAATGTTTTTAGTTTTTAGTTTCTAAACAATTTATGGCTATGCAAAGTTTTCATTTTGGAGAAAATGTATATTTTAATGCAATTTTAAATTGTGTTGTTCTTGCTAGTGGGAGTGTTGCTACTAATGACGTGGATGGTGTTTGTGCTTGGGTAAATTATATTGGTTTTATTTCTAAAAGGGTTTTTGTTGTTACTTTTGAAGCTTGAGAAAATTGCATGTTCCACAAACCAAATGTTTTCTTGATGTTGATGATAGTTTATGGAATCAATTGTTTGACAATTAACTTCCAAAATACAAGGATAAACTAGATTTTATTTATATTTTGTGCCCACCACTTGAACAATTAACATCAACACCATTTTTAGCCCTATGTTAAATCACTTACAAAATTGCCTAATAACAATCAAGTATGTTGTTGGTATGAAATGTTCTCTTAGTTTTGCTTCACATGATCCAAGATGCATTTCTACCTTGGCACTACTAAATGTTGAAAAGTCCATGTGATATTAATTATGTAACTTTGTGTTTGCCATTTGAACTTTTTATATTACTTGTTTTCTTAGAGGTTCTCCCTCATATGAAGTTGTTGGACATTTAATTTGGATACACATTAGAGTTACATTATTTCATTGAAGTGTTTTTTTAGAGGATCTCCTTCATTTGAGGTTATTAAACATTGGATTTATATACATATTGGAGTTGCATTCCATCATTGAAGTTATTGAATGCTTGATTCTAAAAACGTTACATGTGCATTTTTTCTTTGAAGTTGAAGCTAGATTTTTGTCATGTTTTGTATTTGTATTTTCTATTTTATATAGTCAGAGCAAGAAAAATCATAAATAATAAATACAATTTTTGTAGAAATTTCATTAAGGTAAAAATTCAATGAATAAATAAATAAAGGAAAAAAATTAAAAGATGAATTTGAAGAGAGTAACTTTTGAAAATTGAACTTTCAACAGGTCAAAAGTTTTGTGAAAATATTTTGTAAAGTTTGGCCCAATAAGTGTTTAAAATTTACACTATATTTTATTTTATTTTTACAAAAAAATAATTTTGGCACCCAAAGCTAGCCTTTGGTTAGAGTTAAACTTGGACTTGAAATTGAGCTCAAATTTTTTTTTATATAGGTTTTGGTTCTTCATTTCATATATGTATAATATTTATTTATTTATTTAAATTGAAGTTAGCCATGTTGTTCTAGTTTGAAAAAAAATTCAAAGGTGGTATATTATTTTAAGGGGGGGGCATTAGGCATGTACTTAATTGTTACTTTTGGAACATGTATGAAGTATGCAAAAAATATATATCATTTTAAGGAATTATTTGATATAAATGACCTTGAGTGAACTTGCTCCCATGTTGGTACCATCATAAAAATCCTAAAATCCACTTAAATTATTTCTAAATATTATAAATATCTTATGCTTAAACTAAATTAAGTCTTTAAGTTTTTAACAATTTTTGGGCTTAATATGGCCACTAAGATGCTTCATTCAAAAAGAGGGAAGTTATCAACATGGCTATTGGGTCCACATAAGTGTTTGTTTTTATTGGCGGTGCAATGTTAATAACTAGAAAATTTTCAATGTTGGGCTATGGTAGGTAGAACCAAATTCACCTAAAAATGGTTTTTTGAAAAATTAGGAATATGGAGTCTTTGAAATGTTAAAAATTGGGTCTATATCCAAACCATAAGTTCTATAAAAAGATAATTTAATCCTTGAACCAAAATTGGGGGTTTTTTTCAAATTAAAAAAATTTGAAACCAAGGTTAGAGGTTTTCTAAAAAAGTAAACATTGAACAAAATTACTAAAAGCATTGGTTCTTTTGTTTCAATAAGCCTTATAACCTAACCTTAAATACCCACACTTGGGTGGTTTCAAGTTTTTTTTAAGGGGCAATATACCATTTTGATTAGCATTAAGAAATTCCCCAAAATTGCAACAAAAGCAAGCATTATCAATGAGTTAGTTGACCTTGGCCCTCCATGTGTTAACAACAATGGCCTTGTCATATGCTTTTGCAAAATCAAATTTGAATAACCTAACACTTTGTTTTGTTCACTTGGCCTAATCCAATAATTCATATAGAAGGAAAACATTCTCCAAGATATATTGAAAAGGTAGAAAGATAGTTTGATATGGATGAATGATTTCCATCAAAATTGGTTGAAATAAATAGTAGAATGTTTTTGTGTATATCTTATACACTACATTAAACAAGGTTATAGGTATCTAATTAAATAGATTGTTCACCTTCCATTCCTTATGTATGAGGGCAATAAAACCTTTTGTGATGCCCTAGGGAATTGACTTTTTTTATTTTTATGTTTGGATCGTGTCAAAATAATCATCTCCTATTACTTCCCAAAACATTGTGAAGAATTCCACAACAATCCCAATAGGATTCAATGTTTTGTTTCATGCCATTTTCTTCACCACCCATATCAATTCATCCTTCATGATCAAGGCTACCTATTTGTCATTCGTAGGAGCAAAAAACTTTGAAAATAAAAAATTCAAAAAATTCCTCTTAAATGTTTTGTTGCCTTTAGTCACATAATTCATGATAAATATTAGAATATATTTGATTTAACTCTTTAACGTCTATGGATAAAAAACCATCATAATTCTTGAGTTGAATAATAACATAAGATTTTTGTCTCACATGGACATAAGCAAAAGATTTTTTAAACATCATATAATTTATGTTGCAAGACCAAATTCATGATTGGACATGTTGATCTTTTAAGATTCAAAGTTCATGAGTTTGATTTATCTATTGCATATGAAAATCACTTATTTTTAAAAAGTTGAATTACTAAGGTTAGAATGAAAAAAAAAATTGGCTTCCTCAAAATTCCACTTGAACTTCTTTTCATTTTTTTTTGTCATTGCATATTTCTTTTGCAATACCCTTTATAAATTTAAGCCACCTTCATAAGTTTAGAAAAAATGTTTAACTCTATAACATCAACCCAAATCCTATAAATGTTTTCAAACACCTTCCCTAAATAACTTCAGTTTCTCTTCCAAATGCCCTTTTTTATGTGCGACCCTAATTGTCGCAACCCTAGCTTTGGGCTCGCAACCAAGGCAAGGTGGTTACAAGGTTGCAAGCCAAAAGGAAGCCCGAGACTCAAGGCAAAGAGTTCACAAGGGTGCGGGCCAAAAAGAAGCCTAGGAGTCACATCACATACTCCTGGGAGTGTAAGAAAGTGTGAAGGAGTATGAGGGAGTGAACCCTCACACTCCCAAGGCAACTCCCACTTTGGGAGATGGAGTCCCAGTGGACTCCCAAAACTTTAGAGAGCGATTTCAGGGGTCAAAACTCAATGGCTTGTGGAGTTTTTTATATCATTGAAAAGCTCTTAGAACATAAATGTCTAAAATGGGCTCACATTGCTCATTTGGACATTTATAACACAAGTTATGGCCAAAAGAAGGGCCGGGAGTCAAACTGCCAATTTGACTCCCGACCAGAAAAAGTCAAGAATCGACCCGATTTACTTGGCTGTAAAGGGCGTGCGACATATTGTTGGAAAGCTCTCGACAAGAGCTACAACTTTTCTTCAAACCACATCTCAATTCGAGGTCTACTCGCAAAATTATGGGGTTCCAAAGTCGCGGGAGTCTTAACTAGCGCGATTTTGGGATTCCCACTCGAGAGTCCCAAGAGAGAAAAGCCATTTGGATGTGGGGTCCGTGGCCAGCCACAGAATATACTATAATGGGGAAGGTGGTGGCTTCCCCCAAGTCCGGGCCATGGTGAGTCTAGTGTGTCCGTGTTGCTTGTGGTTCATTTTAGCACTAAAGGTGTTCCAATTATGCACTAACCACATTGGTGAGTTGTGTGCAGGTTCGTGTGAGTGAGTGAAACTTGTCAACTCTTCCTAGTCCCATCCCGGAGTTCCAACATGCCATTCAATCCTTCAAAGTGTTATGAGCTAAAGAGCATGCCCCGACTCCTCTTTCTTTCGCTATCTTCTACTTGGACTCACATTTGAGTCTTTCAAGGAGTTGGGAATGTGTCACAATCTTGATAATACAAGTGATTAAATGGTAATTTGATTGATATTGCGTTATCTCCTTTTATTTTGCAATTGGAAGTTTGAACCACCCATGCAAACCTTCTTTTGAAAGTATAAATTTTATCAATCAACTTTTGTAATATCTTATGAAAAAGTCAAGCCTTTATTTTTCCAAAAATTATCTTCAAGAAAAACAATTTCTTCGAGTTCCTCCCATAGCACCCATTTGGAGAAGGCCTACTACATGTAGAGGATTTACCAACATGCACCTTCACCATGTTGAAATCTTTGGAAAATTCCCACTTGCAATCTTGTTGAAGATTGTGAAAGTTTTCATTCCATAAAATAGATTTTTCCTTAGGATCATTAGGTGTGCAAACATATATATATCTTATATTTTCACAAGGAATGTTGGTAAGTTGAAACCACATAATTTTATTCTTCATGAAATAACTTGAATATTTGATTTGATTACTCCATTTGTTATGAAGGAAAATGCACATTCCTTTTTTTGCTCCATTCTCATTTGCTTCACAATTGTATTCATCTTTGACCTTTCTAATCCACCTTTGGTTATAAGCCAAAATTTAAATGTCAACTTGAAGCTTTATCTCCTTTTAATTTGTGCTTTTAAATAATCAAAACATCTACTATGGCTTTGCATTGCCTAAACATAATTCTTTACATTAAGGACTGCATGAAGGTCATTCATGAATGTTATTTTGTGAATAAGTTATAATGAATGTGAACATGAAAGAATATTTTAGATATAATTTGTTCACATAAAAAATAAAAATTTGACAGATATTTCCAACATGAACAAAATATACTTTGACAAATTTTTATATTTTGCCACGTCATCAACCTTTCTACATGGCCATCATCACAACAACCCAATGGAAAGCCAATGATTTGGCTTTTGTTCCAATAATTAGTTTCCATTGCATTATTGTAATGGCTTACAAATTTATTATCGATGAATGTTAAGGTAGCTACTTTTTGGTTAACTTTAACTTGCGCATAGGTTATAATTTTTAAAATGTACACATGTCACCTTATGGTGATTCACAATTTGACTTACATTTTTCACAACTTTCACATTAGTAAATGTGGAGCTATTAAAATGAGAGGGCATTCTTGATTAAATATAATGGGAAGGAGTCATTTTGAACATATTATATCACAACACCCCCCTAATGAAAAATGTAATTAGACATTTTAGATTGTTGAAAAATCTTGGAGTTGTTTTGATGACATATTTTTATAATTATTCTGATCACATTAACTTTTAATTGTTTTACCCATAGGAAGAAAAGGATGACATAAATTTGAAGTTCATTGTTTTTAACCATCACATCTTGTGTTGTTTTTTTTAATGTGAGCACTTTCCACGATCCCAAAATGAATTTAGAATTAATCAAGTGTAGACATAAATGATGTGAACAAGCATTTGAAGGCATTTCATTCTCACACATCTCTCCAACATGTGTTAAAGGGAAGACTTAATACACACAAGTTGGAAATGTTCCAGAATGAAATATTTTCAAAACATATTCAAAAAATCATTTTGTAATGTTTAGTGTAGTGTTGATTAGTCTATACAAGAAGAGTTCAAATTTGTAGTGTGAATATAAAGTTCATTTTTATGGAGAATGATAGGTTTTTGAAAATGAAATGTTTTTTTGTGTGACCTATTGATGGGTTGCAACAAATTTTCAACAATGTTCTTTACATCATGGTAACATCATTCAACATTGTCATGGTGTTAATAATATGGTCCAAAGTAAGGTGATTAGACACCCATGCACTAAAGGAAGGGAAAAAAATCAAACAACTGATGGAGAACATATCTATTCAAGATAGTGATGTGAAGAGGCATTTGAAGGTATTTCATTTTCACACATCTTTTTAAGACAAGTTGGCAATCAATTTTGAAGTGCCTTCAAATGCCAAATTAAAAGTTATTTTGGCAATGTTGCCATGATGCTAGTAATATGGCCCAAAATAAGTCATAGCCTTGACATACAAAGGCAAAACCATGTTGGATGAGGGACTACACATGAAATCATTATGTGCAAAGAAAAAAACAATCATTTATGGTGATGGGCCTTTGTAAACCCAATGGACATAATTAAATATATGTTTGATGGAAAAGATAGGTAAGGAAAAAGTGAGAATGCAAAAAAAAACAAAAACACAACTTATTCATAATCAAGGATTTTCCTTGCCTTTTTTTGGATTGGAAAATTGGGTACAAGTATTTGTTTGGTTGATGTTGTGACAATAAGCTTAGGTTTGGTCCATCATGGTTTTGAAGAGCTAATGAAAAACGTCCATATTCAACTCCAATGCAAGGATGTGTTTGGCAAAGCTCTGATAAGCACTCACATTATTTCTTAAAATGTGTATAATCATTTATACAATTCATGGTTTTAAAAATTGTCCAAATTGGTTGCATTATCCACCTTGACTAATGAATTTGTACATTTTGACTTTAAGCCCATGGCCTAAATGACATGTGTATTTTTTAATTAGTGAACTTGACTATAACAAACTATTTGACTATCTATCAAATTGAACATTTAATCAAGTTGAACAAAAAATTGACCACCTTAGTCAAAATGACCAACATGTTTCAATCAAGTGGGACATTTAATCAAGTTGAACAACCAAAATGACTAATGGTTTTCTAGTTAAATTGGATTTTTTATATTATTCAATAGACCAAATTACCTAGATGTTACCTAAGTTAAATAGGTAACCTATGTTTGCTTACCTATTTACTTAAATATTACCTAGGGTGCGTAAATAGATTTAAGTAGGTAGGTACCCAAGGCCCATCTACCTACCTAAGCCTACTTACCTACCCACTTATTACATAAATTAGTTGGTAAATAATGTAGGTGTATTGATTTACCTACATATTTATTACTTAGGTTAAGTAGGTAGACTTAAATAGGTAGGTAACCTAAGCTTATCTACCTATTTAAGTCTACCAACCTACTTACCTCTTACCTCCTATGTACTTACCTCTTTTACCTACTTATCATATTGTTTTTAAACTACCAACTTACTTCCAACCTTTTTATTAATTATCTAAGTTTTTATTGACTTACATAAATAGTGACATGAAATAGAAAAACTTGATAAAAATTGTCACCTTTTGGAAGTGTAGTCTATTAGTAGGATTTAATTTATCATCTTGAAAGTGAGGGTGTTCAATTCCTTATATTTGTAACTTAAGTGCATGCTTAAAATATTAGGGTAGGCATGCTAGGTTAGGTTAAGTTAGGCTTACCACCAACCTACATGTTTGTTTTTTTACAACCTACTTAAATTTATTTGCTATCTACCTACTTAATTTTTTAATATAATAATAATCCAAAAAATGATTTAAATTTAGGTAAAAATTTAATATGTTAAAATGGTTAATCAAATGATCTTTTTACTTGTAGGTCAAAAAGATCACCAAGTCATAATGGTACATCCAAATTGATTTTTTCAAATTTACATGGCAATCTTTTTGACACCTATCATTTTGGATTTTTTTGGACTAAAAAATCCAATTAAAAAACATGTTTTTGTAGTAGTGATTATAGTTAAAAATTTGTTGTAGATGGACATTCTCACTATGAAGAAAGGATTTTAATGCAATCACGAAAGGTGTAATTAAAACCATGAAAAGAAAACTATATATGATAGTTAATTTACGCCTTAGTATTGGGCACAAAAGATAGAATTGTAAGAAAGCTCCCCTTACATGGCTTTTCCAACAAAAAAACTAGTTCTTGGAAAAAACCTCCTTCCCCCAATAAACAAAAAACAAACAAAAGAAAGCTTAGGGTAGGCTTGAATCTTCACTTTAAAAACCAACAAATTACAAAAAGAAAACCAATTCAAAATGAATAGGAATGTCACATATATAACAATGATTGTCAACTAAACCCTAAAAGAAAGAAAAAAACATGCAAAGAAAAAAATAACAAGAGGGAAAAAAAATCAAGTCTAAACATTATGGTCTTGTTGCTCCCTTGGAGCATGAAATCTTGTCAAGTGCATATGTCATTAGGAAGTTATAATTTAAAAGCTACAAAAATGAAATAAATCACCCCAACCTTTTAACCCCACCCAATGTAGCTTTTATGTTTACCAAGAAAACTATTGTGTGTGGTGTTAAGTTACCACAAATAGGAATGCATTGTTGTCCTTCAATGAATTTATCAACTTTAGCATATGAACTAATCCCATGTGAAGAATGCATATGCAAAGGGAGCAAAAATTCCAAGCTTCCTCCAAGCTTACTACAACTTTTACAAAACATCTTGAGGTGCTTCAAAACCTACTTGCGAAAATAAGCAAATGCAATCTAACACAATGTTCCCTAGGATTCTAACTGTTGTCCACTAGCTATGTTGTTATAAATTGCCATTGACAAAGTTGGTTGTCAGGTGAACAAACTCAACAACAAGCACATAATAGCAAAATGGCTTTGGCTAAAGCTCCCATGGCTGAAAATAGTTGTATTAGTTTTATAATAGTAACAAACACAAAACACATTGATAAGCTCATAGTGATGCTAAAGCTCCTTGAGTCTTGGTGATGGTGGCCTTATGTGTGCAAGTTTTCAAAAATGAAAAAACAATGGAAAGTTTGCAACAATGGAACTCTAAATTTTCTTCTCAACAAAAGTGCCATGGGTGTTGGTTCTAGAAAGAAATAAAATGTCAAGCAATGGTGCCAACAAGTAGATGATGGCACTCCCCCAAATGTAGCAGTTTCCTTTCCAAACTCAATGGCATGAAATTTTTTGCACACAAGAGATGTTGATGATCATGGTGATTGTGCTTTTCTCAAAAAAATATCGAGGTTGAGACCCTTGACAATGCCCTTAATGATGAAGAAGGAGATGTTGCTATGGTTTCTCAACATGGTTGTTATGTAACAATTAATGCAACCACCCTGAGCCTAGGTGATTCCTTCCCAAAAAAAATCTCAAAAAAGATGTTGTATTTTTTAAAAAATATTTTTCATTTAAGTTGAGATCTTAAGGACCATTGTTTTTCCTTTTGTGATATAAAAAACTTGGCAAACCTTTTCGAAAACTTATTGAATTTAGTCAAGCCAATAGAAAAAAAAAACGGTGTGTTTCAAGAATTTGGCCAAAAAAAATTCAATTTTTTGTCAATTTTTTTTTCAAATTTGCAATAATGTTTTTCCTCTAATTCTTTCAAAGTTGTGATCTCAAAATTTTGGAATTTTTTTCCCAATTTTGGGTCAAATTTGCTTGAATTTGCAGTAATAATTTCCAAAATTTTTGTCATATATTTCTGAATTTGCAATAAAAATGATATTTATCCAATTTTGACCAATTTTGTGCTTTTGAAAGTTTGGTGAAAATTTCCAACTTTTTTTCAAATTCATTCTGAATTTGTAATAAAAAAGTGATTATCCCAACCCCCTTCCCCCCTCCCAGCAGAAGAAACTTGATTTTAAAGTTTTGGGTGGGGAGGATTTTTTTTTCATTTTTTCTTTGTTCCCAAACATGTTTCCTTCAAGTTCCCAATATGTTCCATAGGTTCCCAATGTGTTCCCCAAGAGTGTTCCCAATAGCACCTCACTTTAATCCCATATGTTTTGCCAAAAGTCCTCCCCTTCTCAACTATATAGGTGGGCCAAAGGGGGAGGCACTCCATCTTTTCATAGAATCTTCTATTTTGGGGAGCCTCCATAGTTTCAACTTTTTTTTTTTTTTTTTGGGTGATAGGCCAATCAAATTGACTCTTTT
>Ga0209611_10001596_pt1 | contig 39094 bp, 31 predicted proteins | sample S1TSphgellanicum_3_FD_187693 | JGI IMG/M metagenome (GOLD analysis project Ga0209611, IMG submission 187693) | Host-associated microbial communities from peat moss isolated from Minnesota, USA - S1T2_Fc - Sphagnum magellanicum MG (SPAdes) (version 2) | ecosystem: Host-associated > Plants > Peat...
CACCGTCAGTTGGGAAAGTAGCCTGCATCTTTTCTGTTGCATGTTCAGAAAGTTTCCTGAACAATGGGAGCGTTTGTGTTGAGAGTTGTCAGTTGTCAGCATTTTTCTCAAACCCCACCTTACAGCATTCTTCTTGCTTCTGAACCTTCTTGGGACAAAATCAGCTTCTTCTTGCATGTGAAGTGCTTCTTGAGTTCTGACAATCTTCCTTGAAGCTTTCTCTTCCATTATTTAAGATTTTGCAGCAATTCAAGTGTCAACCTGTGTGGACTGTGTGCAGCTTTTCGATAGCATGGTGGGCATACACATTTCCCATGACATCAGCAGCCATAGCTTCAATCCAGTACACAACTGTTGCTGACTCCTGGATCACAGAAGGCCTTGCAATTGTGCTCTCTGTCATATCCTCTGCTACAGTGCTCACCCTCTGTATCTTCACAATTCTGCATGCCTTTGTGTGGACAGATCTCTTCCCAAATGATGTTGCCATAGCCATCACTGTGAAGAAATCCAAACACAAGAAAAAGGGAAAAGCAGATGACAGTACTGATGACCTGCAGAAAGACTCCCTGACCACACTAAAAGAATGTGAACCTCTCCATAAAATCATGATTGAAGCATTTCATCACATCATTTCCAAGGATCACAATTGTACTACTCAGGTCCATTCCTTAGAGAATCAATGTACGTTTACTGTGGAAGGCCAAGCACTTTAAGTAGTACCAGTAATTTCCCCAGCAGAACCCAAATTGGGTTGACTTGCAATTGACTTGCAATTTGTAGGCACATTTGTTTCTTGCTTCTCTTCATCTTTCCAGAAATTTGATGAGAAAAGAAGTGATGTCTTGTCAGACACTGTTCTCTTCACCACTAGAAGCATTTCACAAGTTCAGGCCATAGTGCATCCATATTTTGTGCAGAGATAATCAATATCTTCCCTGAAAATACCATGTGCATCAAAGCAAGGTGCCTCTGGTGGGGGTCATTTGCCTCAGGCTTGTGGCACTCCAACTTGATCAACACTTCAGGAAAAACTCTGTGTAATGGATAGGTACCATTAGCTCTACTTGGTGTCCTTCAAACATCTCTGGGCTCATGTAAGAGAGGAATCAGCTATAGTATAATGCAGTAGGCCTGATTCTGCCCTCTAATCAGGCCAACCTGCCCGAAGGACAGTCATGAGATGTGTCAGAGATGTAGTGTCTTACTTACGGAGAAGATGATCAGAGAGGTTGTGTCTTTACCCTCCCGTAATGCAGAAGCTGTGCACCAAGTGGCCTATTCCTTGAATTCTTGAGTTCTCCTGAGCCCAAGCTACTGCAAACATTGCAGAAAATCATACTTGTTTGTTGTGTCAACCATCTTATCTAGTTGTGGCAAGATCTGTTGATACTTGGTTCGAAGTTTTGAAAGAAACAGTCCTCAAGGAACTTGGATTGAAAGTGCTTTCTACACAATCTGCACCCATGTTAACAAATGTTGAGCTTATATAAGGAAGGCACATCCCCAGCATATGCAACACAGTAGAACATTGGTGACTAAATGGGATGGCTCAATGAAATCATAGGACCATTCCTGATGCAAGTTAAATCAAAAGAAGTGAGAAGCAAGACCTAAATTAGTGTTAGAAGCCCAATATCTGGCACCAATTCTGGGGCAATCACTGCTTTTTCAGCTATTGTGGACATCATCCAATGCTCCTTCTGTGACCAACCCTCTATCAAAACTTTACTTGGTCCTATGGCCCAGAAGACACACAGAACTCAGGAAACTTATGAAACTACATACAATTCATGTTGGTCTTTATCAAAGTACATGTTGCCCCATAGTTGTGAACAAGAATTTTACATAAGACATTGCTTTGGAAACAAGCTGGTTTGACAGCAAAGGTTTTGCAGAACAGCCAGATGGAGATTTATAGCATGTCTGAGAGCTTTAATGTAGGCAAGTAAAAAGAGCCTTGGGTATTCCCTGAAGCAAGGAGTATGACAAAAGTATGGCCCTTTTGGTATTCCATACTCCATAGCTGGGCCCACGGCAGCAGCCGATGGGCAGGCGCAGGGCAGCAGCGGGCGTGCGCTGCATATCCCAGCGACGCCCCTGCTACGCCGGCTGAGTAAACAGCATCTTTTTGACAGATGCTGGCGTCCGCCAGGCCCGCCACAATTCATGTGCGCGGGTCAAGAATTGCATCATAAGCTGTTGGAGGAGGTGGGAAGAAGAGTGTCACCGACGTTGAACAGGAATCCTCTAGCTACGTACTCTCATGCAGGAATGTTTCTGTGTGGCATCTCATCAACTGCAGATTTCAAATCGTTTCCAAACACAGAAAACAAAGAAAAGGTAGTACCCTGGCCCGAGATGAATTGTCAAGAACTTCAAGAAACTGCAGGATTCAAGCAAGTTTGTTTTCGTGCACAAAGAACAATGTTCAAGATTTCAACAGAAAACATTTCCGCAAGGAGTTATAAGCTCCTGCGCGTCTCCTGTTCCTGGCAACTTCAGGCAGTTGTTTGTCTTCAACCTTTTTCCTCTTCCTCTTCTTCTTCCTCCTCGTGCTGCATGTGCGGTCTCTTGCAGCAAGGCGAAGCAGGCTTGAGTCCCTACACAGCTCGACATCGCCATGAAATGGTCTATCACTGTCTATCACTGAGGAAGATCCGAGTCCAACAGTAGTAACGCAAAAGAGCGAAATCCGTGGAGTGTGTTGCTGTGTTGTTCCTTCCTCTGTGTAGAGACAACGGAAAACAAGGGCTAGTCCCTGCACAGTAATTTTTGAGAAGTGTGTGTACAAGGGCTATTCCCTGCACTGCAAGTTTTGAGAAGTGTATCAGCGGCAAGGAAATAGCTACAGGCTGGCGACAGATTGCAAGCATGGGATGTGTGGTGGTGCAGCTTGGTCAAGGTGGCAACCAAATGGCATCAGCTTTCTTCAATGCATTAGCCTCCCTTTCCCATCCAGCAACAGCCTCACAAGACTTCTTCAGGGACAGCAGCACTGGTGAGCACATAGCACGAGCTGTGCTCATCGACATGGAGCCCAAGGTATGGTGGTACCAACTGGTTTCTTGAGCACGGATTTGGATGCTTCTGCTCATGTTAATGGCAATAAAAGGGCTCCATAGACAGAACTGAAAGGGGGCAACAACAATGCAGCCAAGGTCCAAAAGTTGTAAGTTAGTTATTGAAACCTGAGAATCAATATCTCCTCAAGCAATTTGTAAGCAGCTGAAGCTCTCTTAACTTTCAACCCAAATTCACAGATTGTAGTTGAAGTGAAAAATCCCATCTGCAGACTGAGTGGCCTGCTGGAAGGCCCAGGATCTGAGCCTAGTATTGTCTTTGAAAGCTTTTTTGTCTATCCTAATTTGTTCCTTGATGGTCATCTAGGGCCAAATGCAGTTACTGAATTTTGATAGAGCTACAGGTTGTTGCAGCAGCCATGAAGCGACCATGTAGTAGCCTGCTGAGCAATCCAGCTTCATGGAGTTATAGCCAAAACCGTCAAGTCATTTGCGATAGTGGGTCTGGCAACAATTGGGCTCGGGGATTTTATGTGCATGGTCCAAGGTGCCGGGACTCTATCCTTGACATTGTTCGTCTTGAGGTAATTTAATGTGTTGAAAGACATTGGGTACCTCCAATTTAATTCAGGAAGATGATGGAGAAAAAATTGTGGAATTTGTTGGTCTGATGCAAAACAAATTTACTTGTTTCTTTCTTGAGCAGAGAGACTAATATTATCCCTTCTTAATGCAATATCTGCAATGGTCTTTGGAAATGGCTCATGCAAGTGATTTCCAATCAAGATGCTGGGTGGGTCACAGGTTGAGGAATGTGATAGGTTTGGAGGGTTTGTGACCATGCAAAGCATGGGGGGTGGAACTGGTTCTGGCCTGGGTAAGCATCAAGATGGCTTGGTTTAGCTGGTTTCATAATGTTGTTATAATCTAAAAAAGAAAAGTTGTCATTCATTGTGGCTTTGTACAACAGAGTCTACTTGACAACTCATGGAACATCACACAAGGCCTGTGCAACTCAATTCTTTCATTCTTGGTTAGCACCATATTGCATGCCAGATCCTTAGGGTTTATGGTTTATGATGTAGTCAAAGAATACAGCTAGGAAGGCGAATTTGATTTTACCTACCAAACTACTCATCTGGCTACTGAAGTTTGGATATGGAAATGCCATAGAAAGAGCAAGAGCATGTGCACACTGTGCTCTTTCTTACACTCAGGCAGGCAGTTGATTGGGAAATGGTGCAGGGACATACATATCAGAGGCACTGAGGGATGAATACCCATCAACATGCATACTGAGTAACTGCATCTGGCCACATGAGAGTGGTGAAGTGATAGTGCAGAGCTACAATGTCCTTTTGACTTTATCCTACCTTGAAAGCTTGGCGGATGGGATTGTTATTTTGCAAAATGAAGGACTCACTTCAATTTGCAAGAAGTTGTTGGGCATACAGAGGCCTTCATTTGATCATATGAATGAAGTTGCAGCTGAGTCATTGGTGTCAGTCCTATTGCCTGCCTTTTGGAGACCTGTTGAAGCAACCCTTAGTCCTCAAAAGGAAAACACCCACAGGTTAACACATCCTATCATCCAAACTGGGGACAACAAGCCTAACAATAGTGGCAAGTTTGTTGCCAGCTCTCATCTTCACCTATTATCAGACTTGGTGTCTGTATTGTGTGCACATCCAGCATATCGTTTGCTCTCCTTGAGGTTCACCCCACAGGCAAGCCACCTCATGATCTCTTGTGGATACATTTGTTGTTAGGTTGGGTGTTCGCTGCTGAAATTAAATCACAGTGAAGAAACCCCAAGGATGTTTTTTCTGTTTAAATATCTTACAGGAAAGCTTCAAGAACTGCCTTAGGAGCCATGGGAGGGTCATAGCTTTGTATGCCAATGTGAGGAAACCTAACTGCATGTCTTGAGAGTTTGCATGTTATGAGCCTGTATTTACAGTTTTAGTGATCTTATGACTAGGCATGGCTGCAAGCGACAAACAGTTTATTTCCTGGGCAGTATGTCTGCAGAAACTTTGGCTTCTTGTAAATAAGTTTTGGCTATGGTAGCTCAGGTGCCACCACAGTCATTGGAGTTCACAACTTTTACATGGGGAGCACATATGAAGCAGCTGCGGCACATGCTTACTATGGGTGCATGGGGAGACACTGACGTCAATTGGAGTGCAGCTCTTTCAACAATTGCCTCATCTACCTCCAAAGTGAGCAGTCAGCCTGGTCTCCGTCCTACAAACCGATCTGTTGCAAACTTGCTGATATTGAGGGGAAATGGAAGCCAACATGCAGATGTAAATACCTTTGCCCACGAGAGTCTATACCCAATCTGGTCAGTTGATTCACTCAATGTAGCAGTGAATGAAACAAAGCTAGGCAACTATGAAATGGCAGCAGGCTTACTAAGCAACTGCCAGTCAACTGTGATGCCAGCCTCACGAGTTCTTCCCCGAGCATATGGCATGTACTCAGCACGTGCATATCTACACCAATATTTTGAGCATGGTATGGATAACTCATCTTTTGATGCAGCTTTTGCAACAGTGGAAGATATAGTAGCACGCTATCTAGCACTCTAACCCTTGATATTGACTTCAAAATTGGTGATATAGAATGCAATATGCTGCAGGGACAGAAACACTGCCACAATTATGTGATGTGCAACACACATGTCCACAAGTTACTTTTTTTTGGCAGCCTTGTAGACTTGATGTGTAGTTTGGAGCCTTAATTCATTCTCACCTCCCCAAGTGGACTAGTGTTTTGAGTTGCCCCTTTTGCTGGGTTCTGGGTTTGGTTGGTAGTTGCTCGGGTTCAAGTGTTTTGGTGGACCTCCCTTCCCCTAAACTCAAGTTACCCTAACCATGGCAAGCATCAAACAAGTGCAATGAGTTGATGAAGTGTTGGGCACAATGTTGTTAAAGGACAAGGGGCCCACCCAACAAGAAAACATTTCCTCCATTTTTTTATTTACCAGATTTTATGATAAATTCTTTGAATTTTATGATAAAGTTTATCAAATTGAATGCTTTTGAATGGTGGACATGTCATCAGTGGTTTAGGCTTGATCCTTTTAGTAGAAGGAACGAGGTTCTAGTATGAGGGAAAGCATTTCCCATTTCTCTCACAGTCGAGGTCCTCTGATGCCAACTTTTGTATAATGCCAATAGGTGAAGTCAAAGCTGGTTAGAAAGCTGGCAAAGCTGGATGTTGGATGAATCCATGGAAATTGCATTCAAGAAGGTTAAGAAAGTTTGAAAATAGATGAGAATGGAACTAGTTGGGATTTCATCTTTCCTCACTAGTTCCATTTTCGTCCCTTGTCCAATTTTTTCAGCTTCGCAACTCAAATAGCAAGTGATGAACATAAATTCCCTTGAGATGCATGATAGAAGAACAAAAATAATTCTAAGGTCCTTAAAGGTATTCATCCATTGTCCAACTTGTTTGGATTATCCAATTTCTTTGGGTCTGTCCATTATCCCACTTGCCCAAGTTCTTGCATTGTTGAACTCTGTCAAATTGTCCTTCTGTTGCACTTCCTGGGGTTTGTCCAATGTCTAACTCTTGTAACATAACCCTCTTTTTTAGGTTCATACATGGACCCACTTCCCCAAATCTCCAAGTTTCCCACACTCATCAAATGTCCAATTTTCACAGGTTCATCCAACCTCTTACTAATGGAAATGAAAGCTTGAGTTCAGGTCTATGGTCAATAATGCCTTTTGCTTAGAAAGGTCGGGTTTGGGTGATGTCAGAGATGGTGGCACCAATGGTGAAAGTGGTGATGGAGGTGATGCCCATTGAGCATTTGCCATTTTCATGGCACTTATGGGCAGGCCCTTGTCAATATCCTCATCAAGCTCTTTAGGTAGTAGGCCTGCAGGTTTCTAGTTGTTTTCTTGCACCTGGAAAAAGTACACAAAAGCTTTGTTCCTCAAAACTGGAAGAAAGGGTGGAGAGGCTTGTGATCAGTTGAACGATGAGTTCGTCATTACCATGTTCTGATCTGAATCTTTGACCTCCAAATTGATAAGCTGAGGCTTGATGCCAGCCCACTGTTTTTCCTGGGGAGAAGTTTTCTAGTCAGTTGACTACTGGCATTGGGTACTGTAGACGGGCATAAATCCAGTGAACTCATCAGTAGCAGGCTTGGGAGGTTGCCCATATATACAAAAGGTGCTTCTGGAAATGTTGTAACTGAAGATGTGGTTTATCTGCTCAATGGTTTTGGCATCAAGTCAAATGTAGATCTCAGCAAGCTTGTGATAGCATCAACTTTTTATCCATGGGTATTTGGGCCACTCATCAGGGTCAAAGCAGCTCTTGCACTAAGTAAGCTCATTAATCATAAGTCAAAAATCTGACAATTGCAAGTAGGGGCTATCTGTCTTTGCTACTTCCTTGCTGGTTCCAGTGTAATTGCAAGTTTGTCAATTTCTTCCTGGTCTTAATCAGACATTAATCATTATAGTGAGAAAATGACAACATGTTGCAGTTGTAGAGTTGAAACATTTGATTTGGTAATGTGTGGACTTTGGGTCATCATGTTCCTGGAGGTTTGATTCTGAAATCCAGATCAATTGGGCATGCAAGATTGTTTAAAACTGATAGCTGCTTCTCAAACTTTCTGAACAACATGCCCAACATCGGCCTAACATCCTCTGGACAGCCACGTCTGTGCTTTTCTGTATGTGTGTGATTAATCAATCAGACGGTCACACTTATTGATGCCGGTCGAGGTGGTGTGGTTGAGTTCTAGCCCAACTTCATCAGTCCATTCTGGTATTTTGTCTTATTCACAGGCCCCTTCCACCAACTTTGATTTCACACTGAACTTTATTACTGTTTCATATTATGACGACCTTGCAACTTACTAGAGGTTCAACAACCTGCAGTTGAGAGACTTGAGAGATATCCATGAGATCTGGGACTGCACCTTAATGTCCATGTTTAACCACTTGTACAACATATGAAAGAATAGACTTTGCTCAATGCTCTAACAATACAGCAAATGAATTTGCTATCAAGAAGAGGTCACTTCTCGATGCCCAAAAGATTCAGTACTTACACAAGAATCAAATGCCAAACCCAGAAGTAGTACTTCATGCTGTGCAAAATCTTGGGCCTTGGAGACTCCAGTGTGTTCTGCTTCAGCAGTTTGTTGCTCCTCACAATCACCATGGCACTCTTCAGAGCTCTGCAGTTGTTCTAGCAATCAAAAGCATCCACCAAGTGGTCCAAGGATGTTGATTTGGCTCACAGTTCTTGTCAAGAACAAACATTTCAAAATCTGCCAGCAATCACACACGCTAGACATGCATTTTCCACAATTGATCCAATACAAGAGTAGGAGCAGAAATGAAGTGAAGCAAGCTACCAGATGGAAATTTTGATGGTAGCTGGGGGCTATTGCAAAATCCCATTCTATCATAATTGCAGAGACTTGTATAGCTTCAATTGACATGGATCCTTAATGGGTGACAAATGAAGAATGCCAAGAGATGTGTCAAGAAGGCAACTTCTGGCTTGGCACGGACTACAACTTGCTCAAACAAGTTTACAAATTCATAACAGTGTTGGGCAGGTCCAGGTTTTTTAAGGAACTGTTGGGTCTGGGTTTAGTGTTTTCTTTATGACCATCGGTTGGTTCCAGATCTATTTCAATTTTTCAAAAAATTCAAAATGTGGATTCCTAGGCCATGTCAAATATCCTAAACTTTCAATTCCACAGGCCAATGATTCTAGGCTTTATACGACCCATTGGTTCCAGGTTCAAGGGAGGGCCAGTTTCACATTATCAAGTAATTTGTTGTTCAGTTGTGGTTAGATCAATCCTTGAAATTGGTCCAAAGTTTTACAACGCAGGTTTTTGTCACACATTGATGTCTTCTAGATTGGATGCCACCTTTGAGTAAAGACCTCATGGCATTTGGGATCTTCAAGTTACAGAAGACTCAGAAGCCAAAAAAAAAAAAAAAAAAAGAGTAAGTAGCTACTACTTGATTGAAGAACAAGAAAGCCAAATGAAAAACCTGGTAAGTAAATATGGGAAAGTAAGCCATCCAAAGTTTCTGAAGAGTCCCAACGAGAGTTGTAGCCTACCAACTCACTGGAGCAAATCAGTTCAAAGAAATGGAGGGCAGAACCCTAACATTCTTGTATTAAAAATTTGCATAACTTTAGGTTGAAGGTTTTAAAGGAAATATTAAACCTTAAGTGAGAAAGTTTGATTAAGTCTTATAAAGAAAGCTGAAGGTAACCAACGTAGGTGCTGGTTTGTTTTACCCTGACTCTGTAGTGTAGGCTTTATAGCATTAGCCAGTAGATGACAGTTGCCTTAGTCATAACGATGAAAATAGTTGTCATCTGCTCCTTTACAAGAGGGCAAACCCATTTTAAGTTCTTGTGGATGAAATAATTGAGCAAGGGAATGGGAACTAGGACGAAAATTGGCATATCAAGGATGACCTCAACTGGGGTACACTGCACCCCTCAGAGGCATTACCTTTACACGTTGTGTGGGGTATTCTATTGCTTGAGGACGGATGAATAAGTTCATCTATGATGTTTTGACGGACGACGAATGAAAAAACAGTCATCCATTTTGGGAGCTGCTCCGATGGATAATGGTTCAGTGAAATTCATCCATTTCTGTGTCCGGTCCAACAAACGATGGCAATTTCATCCTGGTTGGGACGAGGGGAGTGCCGCAAGCGAGAAGAAAACGAGGAGAACGAAAGAAAGAACGAAAGGTGAGGAGGAAGAGCTTGTCAAAGACGAAGCTTTTGGTTGTTGCGATTTTCGTTGAGGAAAGAAAGGAGCTTCCTTTCACAAGATCATGTGAGCCCTATCTGCATCTTTCCTCACGTTCTAGTGACATCTAAAAGCTTCTATCTTGCTGTGACGGTCTTGTTTTGGAAACCGCTTTTAAAACAGAAACAAAGTCGGTCGGTTTCTTTCTTTCTTTCTTTGTTTCCCGTCGTAGGTCTTTTGGTACTTCTTTGGTTTCGAGAGAAATGGACTTTGCTTTCCTCATTTCCTTCCTCAAGTGCTTTCGGCAGCACATAGTAAATATAGGTGAGTATTCCAATGTTTTGCTTTGCTGTGTGTTTCCTCTGATGTATATATTATGGGAGAAATGAGTTCAACGGTGTTGTCGGATGACTTTTCAAGGTGGTAGTATTGAGCACTGGAAGCACTTGAATTATATGTCATTTTGGTATTCTTTGTGCGGGGAAATGGAGGCCTCCTCTTTTGCATTGCTTTTGTTTGGTAGGATCCATTGTGTGAGTACCTGTACAGTCCAATTTTGCTTTGGCAACAAAGAACAAGATGAAAATCTTTCTTTCCTCTCAACTTAAAAACTTGCATCTAAATCTCGCATCCATCTTAACTGTTGCATATTGAAGAAAATGAGACAGGTTGCACTTCAATGTTTTTGTTTTAAGACTGTGATTTATCTAAATCCAGTCTGTTTGTATATATGTATGGACATGTGCTGCAATGGATGCAGTTTCCTTGGGAAACAAATCTGAAGGAACATAAAGGATTAAATGCCAAGAGAAAGTAGTGTCCCTTTCTAGCTGTAATTTGTGTTGTGGCATTGAGTGCAAGAGACTATTTCTCTAGAATAGTTTTGACAAATGAAAGTGCATGATGATCCCATATGGTGATGAGCAGTATTCAAGGGACAAGAAATCTCTATCAGCTCTCAGATGAGGAACAAGAAAGAATATTGCATCTTGGATTTTCTGTGTGACATGTGGAGATCTTTGCAGATCTAAATCACATGCATTCTAGTGGGTTCAAGAAATTGAGTTCTGTTTATCCAAGAAGAAGAAGTATAGCACAGTAAACTAAAGAACAGGCAATGCCTCACTGATGAGACATCATCTCACAGATTATACTTGGTAGAATTTCCTTGTGGCAACCTTGTGGCCATGGATTTGATGCTCTAAGAGAATATGGAGGAAGAGAGATGATGCTTCTTTATTCAGCATGTATGTTTAGTAAAAAGGTTTGTCATTATGCAGCTGAGATTGGACACAGATCAACAAGGCAAAAAACTATGCCTCTTGGCTGTGATGATCATCCAACAAAGAGAACTGGCTAATCTGCGGAGGACCATAGACTGTTAGACAGCCAATATTAGAAGTGGAAACCTCTAAAAACCAGTTGGAAGTTGATCTGTACATTGCTTGCTTTTGTGCAGCTCTTGCAGTGTGATCATGGGGAGGAGGAGGATGAAGATGATGATGAGGAAACTCATGGAATGAGCGAGAGTGCATCCAGGTTAACAACTGTCTTTGATTCCTAAATTGAAGGTTGGTGAAATCTGAAGCTTGGCAAACCAAAATTATTAGAGAAAGCACTAACAAAGGATCCATTGGCTAAGGAGATCAACCTGTCCTGAAACATATGATGATTTTCAGTGTTTCTTGTGTCTTTGCAAACTTGTTTGAGATCACTTGCAATTCTGTCTTGGCTCATTGGGTGCTCATGCAAGTTTCATGCAACATCTTCCTGTGTGTCCCTCAATTCAATTGAAAGTGAACAATTATCGTGGGCATTGTATGTGATTGTAAGAGAAGAACCATATAGACCCTCTAGGAGAGGAAGAGTGAGGAAAACTTTGTTTGGTGTGAAGACGTGCAGCACCATGCACAATTCTGAGGACAAGTTAGACTGAAGGATAAGGAGAGAAGAGACAAAAACTTGCTGGTCACATCTGTTGTCAAGCACTTCACTTTACAGTGGAAGGGCTTTTAAAGAGGGATCTGTGTATACGTTCCATCACAGAATGTCCAGACTGTGCTTGAGTGGAGATGCTGTAGAGCTTTAACAAAGTGGTCTGTTAACTCAAGAAAAGGCCCTGGTAGTGGAGGAGCAGACAAATCAGATCAGAGTTGCAGACAAGAGTCTACAGATAATTCTTCCTCTGTAACAGGCTCTACTGAGCCTGTAAATGGAAGCTCAAGCAAAGACATGGTGGTTCATGCAAATGAATTTACTGATGGGACCATCTCTGCTGGCAGGTCTGTGAAAGAGATGCTGGAGGCATTGCAACCTTTGCCAAATGAGACAACCTTCGCCAAATGAGACAGCTTTGGAGCCATCTGTGGTAATAACTGAAGGTGAGGAGATTCTTTCTGAGTTGCAAGAAGGTGATGGTGGAACTGTAGTTAATAGCAAGACAAAACATGCAGTAGTAATGTCAACTGAGGAACATATGACAAAACAGCAAGGCAGGAAGTTCCCAAACCACAAAGCAGCTTGTGTGCAGGTCGGGAATGAAGAGAGGGTTTCAGAGCCACCTCTCACACAAGATCCTCAAATTCAGTTTCCACTTCTTGATGTTGACCAAGCAGGTAATAGTGTTCGTGTTGAAAACCATTGTTAGCTTTATACCTGGGATCAGTATACAAGTGGAAGCAGCAGTATAGAGGACTGGTGTATGCCCTTAGTTCAGCTTCACATGAGCTGCAGGGAATGGCAAATGATGTATTCAGGTTTGTACTTATTGGTCTGGTTGAGTTTTCTGTTTGGCCTGGTGCAGTGTCTGAGAAGGAAAAGCGTCTAGTACTGGTGCCAGATGTTATTACACCAATCAGCAATAATGAAGCAACAGATTTCAACTATCCTGACATAGCATTCAAAGTGCATCCAGCTCTATACCTAGATTAGGAGGCACGCGCTTTACCAGTTTTCAATATGCAGACTTCCACAGCTCCTCCAAAGCCTCAAATTGATGAGCTTGTGGCAGCAGAGAGAAGCAAAGACATGCCACAAGGTGGAGATGAGATTAAAGAAAGTAATGGCAATGATACCTTCATGGACAGTGGTGACAATGCAGGACTCCACCTAGAGGGACTTCTCGAAGATCTGGAGGTAGATGTACAGTCTCCCACCATGTTGGATCCACAGTGTGTGATTTCTCAAGAAAAACTTGGAGGTGGATTTGCAACAGATGACAATGTGACTGCAATCAAGACTGGTATATTAGGGATGGTGGGAAGAGAGAATGGACATGATGGTTTCATGGATGAAGATGAAACTAAATCGGCCATGTTGGAAGTGAAACCAGTGCAGGATTTTGCACTGTCAATTGCAGAAGAAGCTGCTGTCGCTCCAAATCTCTTAAGTGGGCTTCCAGTGGTGAAAACCCCAGTTTTACCTCCTGAATTCAGTTCAGAGGCTGCATTTCAATCCTCTATGCCCCCCACAGATTGTTTGCAGCAGACGCAGATGTCATCACCAAGTCTTGTCTCTAGATTATTGCTGTGAGTCCAAGTGGGTCCTTTGATGGCTACAGAACCCTTGTTTCTGTAGATAGTGATTTATGGCTTTCTCTCCTTCTTTCAAAGGTTTCTTGCATGTTTTTGTCCATTTGAATTGCATTTGATATTGCAACAACTACCCATCAGACACCAATGTTGAGCAAGTACAGTCCTCACCTGATCTTTGACATATGTCTATGGTGGATGTCATGACAGCCATGAACAACCAGGCCAAGAGCAATCATCGGTGATGACTAAATTTTTGAAATCCCCAAGAGGTCTGTTTGGTTCTAACCTTGTACTTCCTTGTCCCATACCTGTCCCCTATTATTTGTCCATCTTATCAATGTGGCCTGTCTCTAGTGCATGCATGTAACACCTAGGCATTGTCATGAAACAGAAAGGCAATCTTTTCTGTCGTCATTTGCTTATAAGTTTGGTGTTTGACAATCTTAATTGAACCAAATAATCTGGTTTCTCACTGTGTTGACTGGTTCCAATCTTCCTCTGAGCATTACTGCTGTTATTCTACAGCTGCCCATGTGGATTGTCATCTGAATCTCAGCCAGAATTCAGGGCCACAACAAATAATATCTATATAATGATCCCAACAGATAATAAGAACAAAATTGCATTCTTACTTATTCCTCCTTGATCGTTTGTTGTTCTAGACTTGGAATGCACTGTGTATGAGGGCTTTGCAAACACAGTGAGATTGATGGCTGTGACCAACTTGTTGTCTATCAGATGGAGTCCCTAAGGAAAATACAGATGCCAATCAGCCTTCATCAAGTATGACGGCAAATGCAATACAGTCCTCCAACGCAATTTGTACAGACTGTACAATTCCTCCTGAAACACTAAACTATGAGAACTCTACAAGCAATACTTCAATTGTTGAAGTATGTCATCAGAATGTTATGTCAGCTGGGACAGTGACAGAGGTTGTTGACCACTCAGATGGGCCTCTTTCATCAACTGACACTGTTCCTACAGCAAAATTGCAGGGTGAATCTGGGGAACTGGATTTTCTGCCCACATCAGACACTCTGGTCAACAAAGAAAGTCTGAGGAAGTGTCCACAGCCTGAAAGTGAAGTGGGTTTGGAAAGAGGTAGATTCAAGGAGATACCACAAAACTCATATCCTGCTGAGACCTCTGCTATTATGGTTGAGAGACCTGAGATCATGCCAGAGATAGTTCCTATGTCTGGTTTGCAATATTTTAATCCAGCTCCTTGCACCACTTCACCAGTCAGCCAGCCAATTACTCTTGAATCTCAAGATGCTGTGGCCAGTGTTATGCCTCATGTTGCTTCTTGTGCATCCCCTATGTACACATCAACAAACACAGATCTGAGAGTAGAGGGTATGATGCTGGCAACTCGAAATCCTGATTTTGTGGAAGCCAACTTTATGAAGAAAAAGACAGCTTGCACACAGGAGCCACAGGATTTAATGGCCTCAGCAATGCAGGTTGTCCCTTCTGAGCATCAGACAAGCTTGCCAGTCGTACCATTGGCAGATCATCTTCAGCCCGAGGATTCAGGGCTTGGCACAGTAAGATGTGCTCCTGGTCCTTCACTCTATGAATTTGCTACTGCTCCTCAGTCTCTGGAATTACAGATGCAAATGGAAACAGACAAGCAACTCCAGCAGGTGCAGAATAGTGCTCAAGATGCAATGGTTGCAGCAACTTCAGTCTTGGAACAAAGTCAGAGTGTTTGGGCACGCATTCAGTCTCAGTACCCCTCTGAATTGGGAGCTGTATGGGATGCTCAGATAGCATCTGTAGCTGCAACAATTGCGGCAGCTGCCTCCATTACCAAGGCTGCTGTTGAGGCTGCCAAGGCCATCACACAGGCCTCCAATGAAGCTTTCAACCACCTTGGTCTGAGGATTGAGGAAGGCTCAGCTGGCACTGAAGCTGTGCCACTGCATTTGACATTTTGCAACAGCAATGGCAGGGATGAGGGTAGAAATGCTCAGGTATGTATTTGGCAAATCCCTTCTCCTCCAGTTTGCTGAGATATTCATCATGCTTTGAAATGCTAGGAAAGATAGTTGAGATTAGGGAGCAGTATCTTTACTTCTAGAGGAGGGCCAGCTTGTTGAAAGGCTACCTTGGACCCATGACACTGGATAAGAGCTCATGATATTCAATGTAGCAGATGGAAAGTCATATGATGATGACAGCAGCTGCTACTTCTGCTGGCGAGATGAAGAAGAGAGCCATAGCTGCTGCAAGAGATGCAATGGTGCGAGCAGCCAAAGCTACTTCACAGGCAGGAGATGTAATAACAACAGGAATTCACCTGCTGCAGGCAAAAGCTGTGGAGGATGCTTGGAATACAAAGCTAAGAGATCAGGTAATGTAGGTGATACCATAGATAGCATTCTGGCTAGTATCTCTTTTGGCGTCACTGAGAGGCAAATATAGACTTATGCAAAATTTGTGAACACTGTTGACTGTAAGTATACATTATGGATAACAGATATGAGTTTGGGATGGTTCATTGTGACAGGATGGTCGTTTCTCAAAGCGGCAGAGAGTAGGTCGTGCTAACAGGAAGGGCAAGGAAGAGAGGAAGCTGACTGCTGATAGGCCTACAAGAAGTGTGGTTATCAAACTCAAGCCTGCAAACAGGAAGGGCAAAAGGAGAGTGAGGAAGGTAAGTGTAGAGAAACCTACAACAATTAAACTAAGCCCTTCCAACAGGAACCACAAGGAAAGTAAGGTGAGTGCAGAGAAGCCTAGGAGAATTGTGGCAGTAGAACACAGCCCTGCCAATAGGAAGCACAAGGAGGAAAGTAAGATGAGTGCAGGGAAGCCTAAGAGAAGCAGGGCAGTAGAACACAACCCTGCCCATAGGAAGTACAAGGATGAGATTATGGGAAATCCAGAGAAGCCTAGGAGAAGCATGACAATAGATCCCAGCCCTGCCAACAGGAGGCATAAGGAGGAGAGCATGGTGCGTGCAAAGAAGCCTGCAAGACCAATGACATTAGAAGTCAGTCCTGCTAAAAACAGGAAGCACAAGGAGAGTCAGCTGGGTGCACAGAAGAATACAATAAGCATGGCTGTGGAATTCAGCAAAGCCAACACAAAGGGCAAGAAGGAGAAGAGTAAGGTCAGTGCAGATAAGACTGCAACAAGCATGGCTACAGAACTCATCCCTGCCAACCCAAAGGGCAAGAAGGAGAAGAGGAAGGTTAGTGGCAAGAAGCCTATTAACATGGCTATGGAACTAACCCATTCCAATAGGAAGGACAGGAAGGAAAAACAAAAGGTCAGTGTAGAGAAGCCTTTGGTAAGAATGGCTATGAAACTCAGCCATGCCAACAGGGAGGGCAAGGAGGAGAAGAGTAAAGCCAGTGGACAGAAGCCTATGAGAAGTGTGGCTGTAGAACTCAGCCCTACTAGCCGGAAGCGCAAGGAGGAGAAGAGTAATTCCAGTGGAGAGAATCCTATGAGAAGTGTGGCTGTAGAACTCGGCCCTGCCAACAGGAAGCGCAGGGCAGACAGTAAAGCAACTGCAGAGAAGCCTGCAAAAAAAATGGCTATAGAACTTGACCCTGCCAATGCAAACTCCAAGGTGGAGGGTAATGTGAGTGCACAGAAGCCTACAAAACGCATGGCTACAGAGCACAGTCCTGTCAACACAGAGCACAAGATGAAGAGTAAGGTGAGTGCCAAGAAGCCTACAGAAAGTATGAATGCAGAACTCAGCACTGCCAACAGGAAACGCAAGGCAGAGAGTAACCTGGCCTTGGAAAAGAATCTGGTTGCAGAACTCATCCCTGTGAAGAGGAAGGGCAAGGAGAAAGTGAGTGCGGAGGAACCTGCACATATTGCCGTAAAGGTCACTACTCCTAACAGACAGCACAGGGAAAAGAGTCAGGCAAAGAGTAAGGTGACTGTGGAAAAGGCTTCAAAAAGTCTGGTTGCAGAACTCAGCCCTGTGAAGAGGAAGGGCAATGAGAAAGTGAGTGCAGAGGAACCTGCACATATTGCCATAGAGGTCACCACTGCCAACAGACAGCACAAGGAAAAGAGTGAGGCAAGAGCTACAAGAAGCATGGCAAAAGAATTTAGCCCTGCTTTCAGGAAGCATGAGGAAATTCAGGTTAGGGCTACAAGAAGTACAACAACAGAACTGAATGCTGCCAACAGGACGCACATGGAGGAGAGTCCAATCAGTTTAGAGAAGTCTACAAGAAGTACTGCGGTAGATCTCAGCTCTACCAATAGGAAGCGGAAGAGGGAGGATAGTAAGGTGAATACAGAGAAACCCACAAGAAGTATGGATCTGAAACTCAGCCCCGCCACAACAAGGAGCAAGGAGAGGAAGTTGAGTGAAGGGATTCCTTCCAAAAGTAAGGCTGAGGGACTCAGCCCTATTGACATGAGGGGCGAAGTGGCTAGCCCTGTCAACATGAAGGAAAAGAAGAAAGAGAGCAAGGTGAGTGACAAGACATCTACAAGTAGTGTTGGTGTGGAACTCAGACCTGCCAAAATGAAGGGCAAGAAGGAGAACAAGGTGGTTGAAGAGACACCTACAAGAAGTTTGGCTGTGGAACTCAGCCCTGCCAACCTGAAACACAAGAATGGGAGCAAGGTGAGTGAAGAGATGCCTACAAGAAGTGCGGCTGTGGAACTCAACCTAGCCAACACAAAGGGCAAGAACAAAAAGAGCAAGGTGAGTAAAGAGATGTTTACAAGAAGCAAGGCTGTGGAGTTCAACCTTGCCAACAGGAAGGGCAAGAAATATATTGAGGCCAGTACAGAGAAACCTATAAATTGTGCGGAGGTAGATAACAGCCTTACACCTGAGCGTTCGGCATCAAGAATCACCCGACAGTCTATCCAAGAAGCCAAAACAAAAGAGGATGTAGCTGTTAATCAAAATGCTGCAACATCTATGGGAGATTTACTTCTGAAGTCCAGCTCAAGCAGTGCCAGAATCTCCACCAGAAATATTATTGATGAAGATGTGAGGATTCTCACTTCAAGTGTCCATTCATCTTCTCTGAAAGCAAAAACCTCAAAGAACAGTAAGGCAGTGAGAGTGAATACTCTAATGACCAGAATGCAGCGTACAGCAGAGCTTAATCAACCAGAGCAAAGTTTGAAGCTTCCTTCCACAGGACATTCTTCCAAGGTACTCACTTCACCATATACAACATATTTGTACACAGTTTCTTAGAAAGGTTCTTACCTGCTGAATGTGAGGTAGGAAAAGGATTTGGTGTCAGGAATTTCTCTGGACCCTGAGATTTTTTGGTTCATATTCCTCAGGGTGACAAGAAATCTTCTGCTAAGACAGTTTCTACGAGAAGTGAGGCACGGCAACTGAGATCCAAGACTTCACAAACGAAGATCTATAACATTTTGAAGAAGTCCACCTATTAGGAGAATCTGAAATCTCGGTAGTTCTCATAAGGTACAGGCTCCATCTCTTCAGCTATGCAGTTACCTCCAAATTGCCAATGGGGAGTTTTCTTTGCCATGTCATGGGTGCAAAACATGTCTTGTGGAAGACAGGTCCAGAGAATTGCATCTAGTTTAATTTGTACATCTTACTCATGTTATGCCCTCTATGTAGTCCTCTCTGTGCCTTATGCTTAGATGCTGTATCAAGGCAAGGTAAAATGAAATGAAGTGTACCCACACAAGCTTGTTGCAACCTGAATGAGGATATGATCTTATTAGCTATGCCTTTTAAGTGCCAGCCAACATCATAACTTAGTCTTCCTGTGCTTCTGAAAATGCAACAGAAACTTAGGCACAGACGTTCTACAATTTTTTGCCGTCAGTTTTGAGCAGATGATTAATGTACTTGTGTACACCCACTGTTAGGAGCTGATGAAGTCAGCAGGGAGAAATGGCAGCTAGTCAATGACATTCATGATGAATGTGATGGTTTGATACTTTGGACTGACACTGACGGTTATCACTCCACTGATTCTTGTTGTGTTTGTCTTGGCTTGGCCAGAACCAACACAATGGTTACCTTCAGCGTATTTTGGTGGAGTTTCTCTGCAATCTAATAGATATCTTACACATTTACACAGTCAATATACTGTTTGGAAATTAGAACGTTGGGACCTTATGACTAGATCATGCATTTTTACCCAAAATAACCTGAAGCAACCATATACTCATGTGCATGTAGGTGGCACTCAAGGATTCCCTGTTCTATTTGGTAGATTTGGGAGGGAAACTTGCACAGCTTGCTGATTGCAGCAGCACTAGATGCAAACAGTGAATCTCACTTAAGGTTGAATAGTCTTCATTGTGCTCTCCAACTGTGAAGTGCAATTTCTGGTGCCAAAGTATATTAATTTCACAAGTTGCAAGTTTGCAGCTGTTCCTAGTTCTTTTCTTTGTATATCCCTCTTCTGATGGGAGCCTTCAAGGCAATCTGCATATTACACTGCCCTAATATGTCCTGAAATACTGTGCTGTTGGCAGGAGTGGGGAGTGCTTACACACACTGGATAAAAATCTTCAAATTCCCTGCTCTGGCAAGAAAATCTTTCTAAGTTGTCAGAATTTCTTGCACGAAGAAAAGGAGATAGACATGGGCAATTGTCAAGGCCTCTTGTATAGTTAGTGCTTCCTTCTTTGTGATCTTTGCCCAAGCCAGGTATTTACAATCACCCCACTGTTAGCTTGGACCTGCTTTCATAAGTATCCAGCTCAAATGCCCTCCAAAAACCTTGCGGCCATAGGTTTAAACTCAACAACATAGAGCAGCTTCAGCTTGCTTTACAGGGCAGAAACTATCATGCTGTCTCTCCTTAACAATGTCCATCGTCATACCTTTGTGTGTTGGCAAAAGACTTCCCCAAAAACACAGCAAAATCACAGCAATTCATCTCTCATTGTACTGATGTTGTGAATACTTGGAATTGGCTGCTTACTTTTTGTCCTCCCTCATTTATGCCACTGTCAGACCCCACCTCTTTCAATGTCGCATGTAGGGTCTTTTTGAACTTGTAAAGATTATTCTTCTAAGTTTCTATTAGAATGAACCTGTTTCTAGATTTGTTTGCTTAGCAAAGCAAGATTTCTGTCAGTGTTTCCACCTTTTGAATCTTATTTCAAGGGCCTCTTGATCTGAGTGCAGAGCTTTTCCAACTAGTCCAATTGTTTACTCAAAATGTCATGTTCTGAAAGTTGTGTGTGTTGTTTCTCTCCTCTCCCTTTATTTTCATTTGGTTCTTTTCTGGTTTTTATCCTTTTTGGGTTTCCCTTCTTCATTTTTTGGTGATTTTAGTCTTATAGATATATTTGAAAAGCTAGGCAGCATCACATTTGAGTCTTCCCATGAGTCTTGTGACAGGAACTCAGTATGTCAATGTATGATGTTGAACTACACCCACTGCTGGGAAGTGATGCAGTCAATTGGGATGCTATAGTAGATGGTCACTACAAAAAATGTTGCTGTTGATGGTCACTGAATATGCGGGTGACTTTTACAATTATTGGAATCTCAGTTTTTTGGTGCTTTTGGGTTGAGTTTCCTCTTTTTCCTGTTCATGTTATATGTTTATTGTCAGATCTGAACTATTGATGAACTTATTGTCAGCTCATGTCTAAATTCTATACAGGTTGACTTAAATTGTAAATATTAAGTTCTCAAAACTTATGAATGTATATTCTTTTCTCCCCATCTCTATTTCGGTGATCGTGTTTGACAAGCGAAGAGACTTTGCATCAGAGTCAGAAGCACAAAGGATTCTGGGTGTCCCCTGGCCCTCCGGCCTTCTTCCATTGGACATGGCTGCTGTCTCAATCTAACACTGTGCCTTCCATTTCTAAGAAGGCATGGTTGTGCACTTTTCCCTGTTCAAACTTGGAGCTATACTGTATACTGAATTGGGTGCCTCGCTTGATGCAAAAATCTTTTGTTTTCATTGGCATATTTGTGAGCATTCTCTCACTTGAGATTTTGTCATACATGTGACTTCTTTTATTCAACATCTTTTGCTTCATTGCATTATTAGAATTGATATCAAAATTGCCTTTTAACAATATCCTCCACCAGAGGACGTTGTACATTCATGTTTCAACTGTTTCTTTGTTCTAGGTTCTAGTGAATCCTTTATAACTTTGAAGCCATGAGTGCCCAAGAAAGCAGTACATCAAACTAGTACATGTGTGTGATGACAGTAGTTGAAACAACACATAAGAAATCCAAAACTCTGATATTGATTTCTCAGCCAAATTTACTTCTTTCTTAATTTTGTGTGGAATTAATTTACCAAATCCTCTACCATTGATACACAGTTCTAGCAAAAAGAGACATAATCGAGGAGTATTGTCTCAGAGACATAATCAAAAGGCAGAACAAAAGTTTGCAATTGGAAGATCCCAAAGGTCATTCAGCCATGGGGTGCATGGAAACCCAGTCATGTCCTGTTGTGCACCCCCAGTGTTGGTTTTATGTGCTGTAAAAGAATTTTTGTGTCGTCAATGGAGAGTCCTTTCCTCTTCATACATAACACAGATCCTCCCCGCATGCTAGTGCCCATCCAAGAAGTGTATATCACGGTTTTTTTGCTGATTGGAACTGATGGTATTACAGCATCTCTAGTATGTAGCCCTCTGTATGAGCAGGTTTGATACAGGAAGTCAGACAAATAGAAAGGACTGCTCTATGCATGACACTGGAGAGCATGAACCAGTGCCTGAAATTATGTGAAACTTTGCATCAATAACAAGTGTTTCTGGTGCAGACAGATCTTCATTCACAACAAGGTTGACAAAAGCAAAAGGTCAGGAACATTTTTCAAAGTTTTCTTCATCAGATGGAATTACACTGCAATTACACTCAGTTTGCAGTCCAGTTCCAAAAGCTTACCAGCTTGGCCATGAAGAGAACTACAACTTTTCATGGTGCTGGCTTAGGCTGCTGGTCTCATTTTCTGTTTTAAGGGTGTGCAGTGCATTTTGTAGCCTTGAATTGGAACATGTTTTGAGACATAATGTCCAACTTGACAATGGTCGAGGAAGAGTAGAATGATGCATAGTCTGCTGCCCAAGTCATACAATTTCTCTTCCCCCTGGGACCACCACCACCACCTTGGAGGAAACATCATCATTCCCAAATCATCCACCACCAGAAGAAAAGCTGAAGTTATAAACTGATTTGACTCCTCTTTCCTGATTCCTCCCCAAGGGAAAGTCATCAGAATGGGTTCAGTACAATTCTTCACTTGCAATATGACATTCAGCATTTGTCAATCACATAAGTTGAACAGAAAACTTCGCCTTGCTCATAAGCCTTAGATGCTGAAGTCTAGCAGTACATTATTTGATGAACTATCAAACCCCTGGCTGCAAGAGGGAAAGAGATTCCACTTATGAGTTGGCATATTTGTTAATCTCCTCACACTAAGAATCAAGGGGAACTGAACTTTTTTTCTTGGTGTGGTTCTCATCAGTTTTGTATGTCCCAATGTGGCAACAGCAAATCTTATTAGAAACTCATTTTGTTTTCTAACAACCCACATTGCGATTATATAGCTGGATTGTTGCCTAAATGAATGTAGCCCTTCAGGAGAAATAGGCAGACCTCAGTTCTTGAATGTTTTCTGGTTGAAGTATATACATGTATACATGTTCTGTTGGCTTACTGTGAATAGGATCACCTCCTGAGACTCTTCTACTTGTTGTCTTGGACCCAAAGAGATCCGGAGTCAAGACTCTGAACTTTCAAGTGCTTGTCAACTTTCAAACTTCGCCAACTTAATGATGCATTTTTCACAAACTGTAATGATTCTAAAAGGGTGGAGGCTTCAAAGGTATACTGTAGCCATTCTCATTGGCACAAAGTTAAAGGAGGGCATTATCATCTCATGTAGTTATGGCACAGTATACTTTGCATTCCTACAAGTATGCATCATGTGAGCAGGACTTTAGTCAACAAAACCTTACCAAAAACATTGAGAGGTGTTCCCTAAGCTTGGAAACCTTGTATTGTCAGTTCATGGTCCTGATATACCATCATTAGATCAGGGTTTACCCTTTGTAAAATGGAAAGGCTAGAAAAAATAAAGGGTTTAAATTTGTGAAACTTGTGACTTCTATAAGTTTTGTTGGTTGCGGTATGTCCTATAATCACCCTTGGCCTTATGTCTAACTAATTTATCATTCTTTATGTCTATAAACATGTTCTAGATTGATGAAAATTGGAATCCTTTTGAAGGCATTAGTTATTTGAGAAGTATACATAGTTCGTAACTCAAAATTAATTGACTTATGATTAATTAATCGGTGTAAACACGCAAGCATGGAGCAGTCGCACTTGTGCTATCAGTGGTACATTTGTGCCAAGATTCAAGATGACAAGCTTGAAACCATATTTTTCAATGTCCCCAAGTTATGCAAACCTTCATAAATAAAGATAACTGACATGCTTCTACATAGAGTAGGATACATGACAAATGTCAATTCATAGTCTTGAAATTTTGTATGGAAAATTCCTCTCTGGGTTTCTTTGTAAGGGCAGGTTTCAGTCAAATCCTTCACTTTGATGGGGCAGGGTTGACAACAGCCTATCACTGCAAACAGCAACCCTGCCCTTGAAATGTAAGGCCTGTCCTCCAGGCAACAGACTTGGTCTTCATAGTTTCATAGCTTTTTCAAAATAGTAAGAATTGCAGTAAGGGCTAGATCATAAGATCATAAGATCATGGGGCTCCACACCAAAGAATGTTGTTTCCTGGGAAAGGATCACCTTTCATAGATGGTTTCTGCAGATTCACTTAGTTTATCTGTAGTCATTCTCAACAAGCAAATGAGCACCTGAAGGCACACTGTACTCCCACAGGTGACAACAGCAGGATGTACATTGGTGCAAGCAGTTGCTAATGGTTACTCAGTGTACAAAGGCTAATTTACTTGTCATCTGTGTTGATATGTTGATGCCTCTCTCCCCTGTCTATTGTTAGATCCAGTGATGTAATAATTCCCAGTTTTCTTCTGTTATTTGCAGTTGCTTCATCCACTTTGCTTTCCAGATTATGAACCAGGTGATTGTGAAACAGCTTTTGGACACAACACTATGAAAGGAAGCATGTGTGTAATCTGTACTCTGTACTAAGAACTCTTAGTGCAAGTGCATGCAACAATGTGTAGTATAACCACAATGACAAATAACCCAGCCCAGGGCATTGACATCTCAAATAACATGGAAGTGGAGTGAGGACCACATCTGTATACTGCATACATCTTCCAGATCCAATGCCTGATAGGGAGAACTGAAAATTGAGGGGAGCTCCTTTTAATTAGACCCTTTTCAGTAGTATCAAAGATAATTAGTCCTCCTTTAGTATGATGTGAAACCTGCTGAGAACCAAGAGAACTAGGCCCACTGAGCTGTACTATATTTTAATTGCACAGTTACAGCAACTTTAAAAGAAAATTCCTCAGCTACAAAACAATACCAATTCTTTGAACCTCAGGATCACTCACTACCAACCTCCACGGGAATTCAGCCTACAGTGAAATGCCTACAATGAAAGGAGCTCAAACTTCTGAGATGGGTGTTTCTCAAAGTCTGCTAAGGTTGCTTGCCATCAATATAATGCAATTGAAGAAAGAAAACTGGATATGCTAACTTAGTTTGTGATTCTGTGAGACAAAGAAACCAAGAAATAAGCATACTCATGATGTGAGTACTTCACAATGATTTCTAGAGCTCTATTATGTGAAACAAGATTATGTCTATTGTAAGCTCCAACCACGTTCAGCTAGAGATCCACGAATTCGCTTGACGACATCAAACATGTCATTTAGCGGTGGATAGCTCCAGCTCTCCCTCATCTGCAAAATGCACCATTTCAACATATTCTTGGCTCATCTTCATTTTAAAGAGTTCCTCCTATGGGATTGTCATTGGGTTGAAAAGCTTGTATAGAGATCCCCAAAGGTATACACTAAGGCAGAAGACAGTTGTAGATCCCAAACATATGTGCTACACCCTGCATTATTACACAGCATTACACTGCTACTCCAGACATCATGGAAGAAAAAGCAAGATAACCACTGAGTAAGACTTCACTTGAACACAAGGAGTAGAGGAAGGGCTGCATACATCTTCAGCTCCTGTGAGATCTCGAGTTAGTCCTCGTTGACGGAGGCTCTTTTGAAATGCTACAAACTTCCATCTGCATCGCTCTCCTCCAATGACATACACAGGCTTTCTGGAAAACAAAAGCAACAGAATGAAGTGAATACCTTGACACTATTGTCTGATTCACTATAACCAAATCATGCTCTGTCGCAGACAAAACCACTTGGTAGTAATACCCCAGGACATATGTCACCAGCAGAACATCAGAAGAAACAAATATGTCATAAGTTGACAAGAGCCCTGGCTGCAGATTACCAGACAAGGACAACACCTCCATGCATGTATGCTTACCCTGTGCTGCATGCTTCACTTAGCATACTGACAGAATCAGCAGTGACCACAAATGCATCACCCCATGCAAGATGCCCTAAGTGCGGATTGCGACCTGCATAGATAACACACCAATGCATAGAAATGGAATTTAAAGGACTTCACCCACTGTTCCAACCCGGCTAACATTGAACTTAGTACTAGGTAGACCCAACCTTAGGATCACTGGTCATTAGTTAATCACAATCAACCATACAAGACATGAGACCTGAAATTCCATCTGTGACAGAATTCTAAATGTAGGTTCCATTCTTTCACTTTCTGTTCACCTGGCATATGAGACAAAATATATCCATGACATTGAAGGGAATCCCCACAAGAACGCATGATCATAACCTTATGAGTGTCAATCACAAAGTGTCAGACCACCTTCATCATGAATAGTAGTTACAGTTGCCACAACTCAACTGACTTAATTAGTTCCTGACAGTGGGTCTGGATAAGTATACAATAATCTGCTGAAATTTCAGGCAAATGATTATACAAACATCCGGGTCCTGAGTTTTTGTTGCAATTCCAGAAGCAACAACACAAGGTCATGACGTTGACCAGCATTCAAGAGACATATGAGGAAACAAAATAAAACAACTAAACAGGTTTTTGGTTGAAAACCTCACTTAGGCTGAAAAACCTGCGAGAATAACAAAGTCAAGGGATAAGAAACATTTAGCATTACCTCGGCCATCCCAGATGTAAACTTTTGGGTGGTTGCCTAACTCTCTTGTCACCAAATTTGAAATCTGCAATTTTGATCAGGACAAGTTTGATAACACTGTCCATGTGTAGGAATGCATCCTAGAACCCTCCCATAGTGGATAACATGATGACTCAATCAAGATATATACAGCATAGTGTGATTTTGCTTATGTATGCAGAACAGTGATAGGACAAGACCTGTCCACAGTACTTTTGGTATTTGGTGTGGTTGCTAAAATTCCATGACATTCCCACATGATAGACATGGGTTCAACAATCTACTAGTTTCAATTGGAAGACCAAGAAGAGATTTATACAAAGCATTGCAGTTCCTTCAAACTTAACAAGATTTTCCTATAAAGTTAGACCAGTTGTCACACACATAAGTATACTTTTAATCCTTGCTTAACTCACCACTAACCATTCATTCAAACTTACAGGAGACCACTAATCTCACACTTGCAAATGTGATACACCTAAGGGACATATTAGTGCCATTATTCTCAAGTTGCATTTCATGACATAGACAACACCACATGCCAGCTCATCACCACTACAAGTACTCAATTAATGGTTAATTTCCTCATTGTTCATAACAATACATTGATAGGTGAAATGACAGGCTTAACTAGAGAAAGAAACCTGCAAGCAAAAAAATACCTATGAAAGGTTAGATCAGGTACTAAAACCTACCTGAGCTGGAGTCCTGCCTGAGAAACTGATGCGAGCACTTCCACAGGTGTTGAGTACTTGCTTCAGAGCTGACACCAGCTCCACTGCCAGATCTTCCCCATATTGGCAGTGCTCTGCCAATCAAAAATCAAGTGAATCAGACTAACTTATGCACTCAAGCAGTAAATGCTAAGCTCAAGCACATGTTACAAGGAACGGCTCCCTAGAACATAGCTAGAAGCACAAACTATTGCAAGCAATATTCCTCAGAGGATCACAACATTTACATCATTTGCAAATAGTCCCAAATACAGTATGCCATGGAACCCAGATTGTGAGAAAAACTTTACTTGTAGGGCCACCCACGTTGACTATAAGTAGAGGTTTTGCCAAAGGTGCAAGCTCAGATTGCCAAGCAGATGCTGCTGCACGCAGTGTTGAAGCATCAGCATGATGAAGGGCTCCAATAGTTAACACCTATGTAATACAAAAGAGACAACAAGAAGGAAAGAAATTCATAACAACCTCACAAAGCATGCCAGAAAGTTGAACTCCAAAAGTGACAGCAATAGCACGTAGAAGTCAAATCTGGGATAAGTAAATGATCAGAAGCATAAAAAGTGGATCTAGATGAGCTGACCTGAGAGTCTCAAAAGTGAGTACAAAAAGCTTCATGCAACATACTGGGCATGCTTGTGAGATATTAAGTACCACATGTTTGTCAGGAGGTTGTCGAGGTGACAGCCATGGAAGTAGAAGCCTGGGAACTTCTTGGCGGCCCATGGGGCTCAGAGCATAGTAGTCATGGAGTGGGGTCACAATCAGATCAAAGTGGTCTATGCGCTGTCGAGGGTGTTGAATCTGTGAATTTATGCCCAAATTAGCCAGATAAACAAAAGCCTCTACAATACTTAGAAAGACTAATATCCAAATCTGACTCACAAAATCTGAGCATACAAAATAACAGTAGTTGAGCATTGGCACAAATGGTTCAGTACATGAATTTCCTGTGTGTGTCATGATAACCTAAAACCTCCAAGAACCCAGCTCTATAATCCTCTGCATGACAATGTACCTCCATGAGCAGAACTTTCTCCAGTTTAATTACCCAGGCTGCAACAAGAATGAAAAAACAGGAAGTGGAGGGAGAAGTTCAAAATAAAGACTTCCCCTTACCTGGATTACAAATGTGGCTTCAGGTGCCAATTTCTTTACAGCTGCAGCAACTGAAACTGTATCACGGCCTGATGCAACCACGAGCAACGGCCCCTCTCTGCATACACAAAGAAAACAAATGATCAGCTTTCTTTTCCTCTTTTGAAAAGCAGTGCTATCACAGCACCAAGTACTCCCTAACAGCAAGATAAAACAGGTCAAAAAATAGTCTCCACAAAGCTAGTAAAGAGAGAAACACCTATCAACACAAAACATGTTGACAAATCATCCATCAATAAAACAATACCCAACACCAGGAAAATCAAGAAAGACAAAAAGAAATTCAACCTGTCTACATCTTCCCGGGCAAGGGCTGCAATCCTCCCAGCATCAGCTTCTGGGACAGTCCTATCATCCAAAGCTAGAGCACGGAGTCCATAAGCTCCACTAGACATAAGAGGGGATTGGCGCTCTGCTGAGGATGGTCTGGCCTCCATATCATTTCCTTTAAGAAGACGGGAGAGAGGGACCCGTAACCAGTTGGCTTGAACATGTTGGAGCAAATAGTTAACCTTTTTGTGCACTGGAACTGGGAGCCACCTCAACCAAAAATTCAAACCTCCTTTGGGCCGTCTTACATGCTGTGGGTAATACCAGAGAGGGCAGTCAGAGAAAGTGACACATTTAAACCCAAGCTGACCAATTCCAGATTGTGATACAAACTGGAATATAATGTCCTGAATAAAAAGTGCACTGCCTATGGGTCTAGATAATGTCAATAGCAGATTGTCAGCCTTGCAAACATGAACACAATTAATCCTATCAAAAGCCGAATTCTATTAGAAGTGAGTGGGGTAAAATTCACACACAAAAAGGTCAGCTGTTGACTATTATTGGAGCTACAATTCTCAGGCAAACAGAACCAGCATGCTTGCAGAAATTCAATAGGCAGTGGAAGAAGAAAGCAAAAGCTCATAAGAAGGATCTTGCACTTCCAAATAATTGACATAAAGATAGGGCAAAACCTCAAGTTCTAGTATTTCTTGACACCACCATCTTCAACCAGACTTAAGTTCACAAGACGTTGAACATAAGTTCGGAAGGGAAACTCAAGAATTGCGGTATCTTTCACTGATGCTAACTCCCTGATTCGAAAGTTCAGCTCTGAAGCTCCGATAAGACCATCTCTAAGCCTTTTGCTTCTGAATAACAACACAAATTGCATAACTCCAAGCATTTTTTAAAGATCCAGCTTTTCGTTATGAGTAAGTACTCTGCTCTGATTCTATTCCACAGCAAGTCCGACAACTCGATCACCACCTTCACACCCATTAATGTAACCCTAACCCTAATTCCCGTGGGACGACATACATGAGAACCAGAGACCCAGAAAACACAAGAGATCAAAGGCAGAGTGATTTTTTTTCAAAGATTTACATACATGGATAGTGCAATTGCCCGAAAGTCCGAGTGCCCGAACAACGCCAATACATTGATTCTCAGCCCCCGCTGCTCCATTCCCGATGATGACAGCTCTCCGCACAACACATGAGATCCCCCTGTCGAAGATCTCAGGCATCCCCGTCACACTACCAGGAGGCTCTGGCAGCTTTATTGACCTCATATCGAACCCTCACTCTCTCTTTCTCTCCACCCTACATACCCTTCTTCTCCCTTCTTCAAATCCCTTCCTTCAACCGAAAACTCCAACTGCATCCAACTCTTTGGTTTCTGTTCTTCTCGTTTCCTTCTGCCTTCTACTCCTCTCGTACACCTCACTATTTGTGAATACTCAATCGAGAAAAACCCATCTAAGCCCTAAAAGCTCACATTCGTCCTCCCTACCGGACCATAGTACCAGTGATCGACACAACAATATCCTCAAGAATTACTATATGATCGGACAAACATCCATAACCGTCTATGAGTTCTATGGTTCCAAATGGGAGACCGCCCCCCTCCTCCCCAAAAAAAAGGAAAACATAACATGTTAATTATTTGAATTGTGATGGGTATATCCTAAATGTTTATAAAATTTGGATACCGTATCACTTTACAGAACAGGATACATCGTGCACAAAATAATATTAGAAACCAATTGATAACTTTTGCTTCTTATTGCCCCAAGCTAATAGACACTCGTGTGTAGATTGTGTGTGCACCCATCCAATTGATGGGTTGTTTTGAAGTCTACCCATCTACTTGTTGGGTTTCTTCTCATAATATGAATGTTGGGTAATTGATTTAATCATTTCTCTATATCAATTTTTTTTTGAGTTGTCACTTGCCTTTTAGTATCACGAGGCTTCATCTCACTATGAAATGTAAACACCAATTCATATGACCAACTTTTTAAATGAAATTTGTTTGATAAACATAAAAATAATTAGCTTCAATTCCTTTAATGTTTATTAAAATGAGATTCTTAAAAAATTGATTTGAAAGATTATGCAAGAATTGATTAAATAAAACATGTCAATTGAAATTATTTTTTTATATATAATTTTTTTAATTAATTAGATGTTATTTTAAAAACTTCAATAAGTCTTTGATGAAGATTTAATGATGAAAATCATAATTAGACTAATTTTTAATGGATAAATTTGTTTGTATTGTTGTTGCCTTTTATGTTATAAAAATTTGTTAATGCCCTAAAATAGTAAACATGCATGTATGATTTTAGGTTTTACCAAGCATGTATGAAGCAAACACAACTAGTTTTTAATTAATCATATTTGTATGCAAACAAGGGTTACAAAATTAATGTATGGACAGGGTGTTCAATAAGGTGTTTGTATGAAGAAAAAATGTTATGTGCACAAATTTGGTTGTTTTAATTTTTATTCTTAAGGTCAATTGACACCTATAAATAGGCTCTCTATAGAGGAGATAGATGATAGGTACTAATGCAAAATGATCACCTTGTTTGAACTTGATTCACATTGTTAGCTATCTACCTACTTACGATTTGTATATGTTGTTCACACACCTAGATAATTAGGTCAGCCAATGGTAAGCAAGGGATAAGTGGGCCACTTTCTTTAGTGATTTTTTTCTTTTGACACCCAAAATTACAATGTCAATGTTGTGTTTCTTCTCTCACAATTCAAAAAAACCTTGTGTAGTCCTAAGCTTTGTCTTCTTGTCAAGCTACTTTTTTTCTTCCCTTCTCCCTCTTTTATCATCTTGTGATAATTGGTGCCATGAACATAATTGTAAACATGTGTGATGATGCCTATCACAATTTGGTAAATGAATTGCCCCATTTGCATAATTGTGACTTCTATTGTTGAAGCCTTATCTATTACAAGAATGTAGTCATCTCCTACAATTTGCATAGTTGTGTCTTTCACAACCATAGTTTTGTTTGTAGCAACACTAAAAGTGTAACAAATTGTGCAAACTAACATGTTTTAACAATTACGACTTTTTGAACAACAATATTCACTATACTTGTGGCATAATCATAAGCCTACATTGATTTCTTTACATCAAATGTTTCATCAACATAAACAACATGTAATACACAACCATGTTTACCACATTTTTCTTCTTTTTCATCTAGATGTAGCTACTACATACACATCTTACACCTTGCACATGTTGCTCATAGAATTTTCAATTCATCTCCTTGCAAATGAAATGACCTCCAAATAAGCTTGGGAGGAAAGGAATAAGTTTCATTTATTTTAATTTGCACCTCTACAACAAAGGATTTAAATTTTCGTGCAAAATTATTGTCTTTGAATGAATCTAGAACAAACCTCAAAAAGCACAATTGTTTAAGGTTGTTGTTTGGCTCTTGAAAATAAGTTATGCTAAAACAACTTGAGTTCATCTGCATTGGCCACTCATGTAAATAGATACATAATAATATTTTTTTGTCATCTTTTTAACAATCCATATGATGTTTATAATCATGGCATTTTAGATTTTCTCTTGACCATGAGTAATTACAATTATCCTTTTTTTTGTTGTTGGTTATCTTTGTCTTTTTTTACTATCATCATTTTTTCTCCTCACCAACTATAGTTTTTTTCTCCTAGTTATTTTTGTTTTTCATCATCATTGTAAAAAAACGACCACAACAATTCCTTTATGCACCTTTCAATAAAAAAATAGTTCATTACACTCCTTAAGCAATTAAAGTAACTTCAAACTAATTGCAAGTGTAACCACAACAAATACCCTAACCCTACATCCTTTGGCCTTCCTACAATAACAACTAATTGGTGACACCTATATGACATGTTAAAAAAACCTTAATATATGTAATTAAGACTCATGGTGCACTCAAGGCCACTAGCATAAGATTACAACTTATGCGGTTGCCCTAACCCCATTCCTATTTTAAAAATCTTAATTTAAAAAAATCTTTCAAGCCTTACATGTGGCAAGTAAGTCAACCAATGATTAATGTAATTACCCCACACTTGGTTGTAAAAATGACTAACTTGGTGTAACCCTAATCATGCAACCTTAACCCTAATTATCACAAACAATTAAATCCTACCATACACATGGCGAACATAAAGCCATTTGATATGAAGTTGCCCCTACTTGACACGTGGCAACTAACAACATGGCTATCACAAAACCCTAACCCTAATTAATCTGAAAATGAGCTTACATGTGGCAATTCTAGGGTTGGTCGATATGTCGTTGTTTGCAACTACATGCCCCCAATTATAGTTGTGACTATGGTGCACCAAACCCTAACCTTAAAAACAGATAAATTAAACATGCCTTATTGACATGTGGAATGCAACAACATGGTTATCACCAACCCCTAACCCTAATTAACATCAAATGGCCATACACATGGTGTGGTATTAATTGTTGATGATTTGTTGTTAGTGACTATAAACTAGTAATTCCATTTACAACTATGTTGGTTCTATGACCTAACCCTAAGTCAATGCCCATGAATATATTGCTAGATGACACATGATAGGTTTGAGGCCACATGATGCATGATGGTGACTCTTTCTCATGAACCATAAGCCAACATTGAATAGTTATGAGTGGACAAGTGGAGGTTATTGGGTTGTGGATTATGTGTTATATGCAACTGCCTAATCGTAGTTGCAAAAACAACTCCTTTGGTTTATTTGTTGAGTTCATTATCATCAACCAATAATTTTCCATGTGGCATCATTGTGTGTGTGCAAACAATATTTATTTATGGACCCACGTGGCACAATGTCACTCATTACCAAAATAGTCACAATTGCAACCATAGGGTCGCTTATGTATAGATGTATACAACAACTAAAATACATATTTGATGAAAAAAACTTCATCTATCACGTACAATTGGTTGTCACTTTCGACTTGTCATTTGTTACTACAAGAGTTTTAATCAAAAATGTCGCTTATGATTAAAAGTAGTTACAAATGACAATATTTCTAGTAATGAATGTCCATTATTGATATATGCAAGAAGCTGAATAAGGTTGTGTATTTTCTTAAAAAATTGGCCCCTTTAGGTGCATTAAATTTTTTTTTTAAAATTCCTTAAAGCTTTAAGGGATGATCAGAAAATATATTCCATGATTCCTAGTATGCACCCCCTTTCTTATGCCCATAAGCCTTTGTGGGTTTCATAATTTTACTAATCCTTGGTTTAAATACCAAGGTATGTTTTATGTTCAAACTATATAAAAGAGAAATAAATGTCACTCTACTTCCGTTTCTCCAAGGTCTAGCCCAAATGTTTTTTACCAAAATTATTGATAATTACAAATTGGAGGCCTTTTAGTGAATAATGGTGTCATCATAGTTTTCATCCAATCCATCAAACTGGTTTATCACATCAATCTATTAAACCTTTTTGTGGTAACTAAATTTTCATATAACCTTGGACAAATGTGTACACAGATTTTATAAAAGTATGTATAAAAGTAATTATGTTACACATGTATACATATATGTACACATATTTGTATGTGTGTATACATTGGTAAGGACTTGGTTTATCATTATGAAGGTTTGGGGTTTAATTCCTTATACTTACAACTTATGTGCATGTTTAGAGGGCTAGGGTAGGTAGGTTAGATTAAGGTAGCTCGGTGAAATTCAATTAGGTTGGGTTAAGTTGGTTAGGCTAGGTTAGCACCTATGTATCTAATATTTTTTTTCAACCTACCTAGACCTATTTACTACCTACCTATTACTTTTTAAATAATAATTTAAAAAGTGATTTTAATTTAAGTATAAAATTGACCCAATCAAATGGTCCACTGTTTATTAGTCAAGTAACCAATCACTTTGTCAGTTGCTTTACTAATCAAAATGACAAAGTATAATTAGTCAAAAATAGTCAAAATAAACATTGTCAAAATCGACTTGTCCAAAATGGCACCTTGGTCAAATCAACCAATGTCACTTTTGGGTCCTTTTTTACCAATTTCCCTAGTCAAAAAGACCATGATTTGTAATAATACCATTTTTACTCTGAACCAATCTACATTACCTTCAACTAGCTCCTTCATTTTCTAGGATGAACTTTTAGATAGTTCTATGGACCACATTGAGTTCACTAGTGGACTTGAACCAAAGTTCTAAAAAAGTTAAACTTTGCCCATGCCAACATTCCAAGTGAAATATGAAACACCATTAAAAATTGATACTTAGATGTTAAACTCTCAAAACATGGAGTATGCAAGCAAGGTCCAAACAAATGAAGAGAAATGGGTGAAGGAAGAAGATAGATGGGTTTAAAGTTTAGAGGGATGGGTGAGGTCATACTTAAATGTCACACAACCTTGGTATTTGGAAGTCACATGGAGTTTGTAATGAACTTGGGACATTAATTGAAGCTACATCCCACACATTACACATGTGTTACCTCCACATTACATTGAATTATGTATAATTTTACCTAGTTACAATTACTTAATTGATTCTTGATAAGTAATCAATGTACTTAAGGCATTACTAAAAATTGTACATTATAATTACTATGGACTTTTAAACTTATAACCTAAGTATCAATAAACCACTTAGGTTAACTGTAGATTGTACATTCTACAATTATTAACATATAAATGGACACCCTCATGTAATCCATTTAGTTCAATAATGCAATTATACAAAAAAAATCAAAAATAGTTCCCACCAACCATGTAGTTATGAAACCTATGGACCTACTTGGATGCCATATTAAATTATTTACACAACTTGTAGACCTATTAGTTGAAGACCATGCGAACACATACATGTATAGTAGTTACAAACCCTATGGACATATAAACAAAACCAATGGACCTACTTTTAAACTTTCTAGGCCTACTTGCAAATTAACCCATGGACCTAATTACAAACACAATGGACATATTTGCAACCCTATAGACCTATCTATAAACCTTATGGACATACTTGCAAACCTATGGATCTACTTGCAAACCTATGGATCTATTTGCAAAACCTATGGAACTACTTATAGACCTTATGGACATATTTGGACCCATAATAATCAAACAAGTTATCCAATGAACATGGGTAGGCCTTAACTTTGCATATTGTATACCGAATATTAATAAACATTACATGAAATTTTGTCTTGCCTTTTTTGAAGATCAAACATGTGTCAAAAATAGGTTTAAAAAGTTCAAAGGCCTAATTCACAAGTTTCAAGGGTGAGAAAGTTGTACTAAACCTAAAATGAAATGCTTTCAAAATTTAGCTAAAATCCTATTTACCAAAAATCTAATTAAAAATAAGACTATGTTGTCTGCAAATTATCAATTAAAGTCCACCAGAGACCAATTGCTCTTAAAGAACCAAATCTCCTTGCATAAAAAAATTACACATGCATGAAAATCATTTATGTACTCCAGATGGTATAACCTACATAATGCATAAAAAGAAATTAATTAATTTCATTCTAATTAAGGTTTCTTATGACAATTGCAATGTAATATTTCTAAACATTTATCAAATGTGCAACAATTCGATACTAGCAATTTGAATGAGTTGGCCAAATGAGATGTTAGCCTTGGCCTTGCATAGGTCTTGCCATAAATCATAAGACTCCGCAGGATTGTGGGCTCTAACAGGGTTAATTTTACCTTGGTGACGATGACCAGATCCCCAAGATTCATCCCCAGGCAAGAATTGGTAATCACCTTCGTCAGGTTCGACTAGGGTTGACGGCATATCATCCTTTCTCATGTCTCCCGCCAACTACTTAGTTGTTTCATTTAATTCAGAAAAATGTGGCGAATCCTCGGAATAATCTATAGAGATGGCCTCCTCTTCGTGTTCAATTAGCGGACTCTTGACGGCCATACCTCGTGTAACCACCAAAGCCGGTAGTTCTAAGGTGTTCAAGCATTTGGCAAACTCCCCCACTTGCACAAGGTTAGACTGAGGGAATATTGTCTCATGCACATGCGTGAGATTTTGTTGCACTTCTGCAAACCTAACATCTTGAGAACCTTGCACTGGGGGATTTAGACCTTGACCTTGAGGTTGGGGTAAGTGAATTACCCCTTGGTTTGTTTGTAGCATGGTTGGCGGGTTGTGGGTTTGCCTATGGTTTTGATGGTCATAAAAGAGATTTGGTGGACCATTGGTAGCCATAGGTTCAGGGAACCTCACACCTCTCATGTTATCCCTAGCTTGTTTCTGATAATCCCCAGGAGGAAGATTCAATGGTATGACCTTATCAGGCTTCTTGCATCGATCTGTAGGATGGTACCCCCCACAATTGGAACAGACCACCTGATTTTCTATCCAGCATTTCCCTTCGGGATGTTTGTTCCCACAAGTACCACAATTGTGAGGTTGGAATCGATGACCAGGCGGAATGTTCGAAGCGGCTTGGCCTACTTGGTGAGGGGGCCTATATGGTTGGGTGCTCATCGACACGGATTGAGATGGGTGCTGTTGTAATAAAATTGGGCAAAATTGAGCGGTATGATTTGGTTGTTTGCAATGGGTGCACCATAAGCCCGACGTATGAGCACCAGATTCATGGTGCACCGGAACAACATTTTGGTTTTGGTTTTTGACCAAACATGACATTTGTTCACTCATTTCTCGCATGGTCCTCACCATCTCATCCTTGAAGTTATCATTTGATCGTTTCACCTCTACTTTAAACTCTTCCCACTGACGATCCACGGATGGAGCCGCCATTCGGACAGGCTCTAGTGGTGGCAACATGGCCAAGGGTGCGAGTTGATTTAATGGGACCTGTGGAATGGTTGTATGATGGTAATCCATTGTAAGATAACGAGGGAACTCATTAGGGCGATGGTAAAGAGGTATGAATGCAGGAATGGGTTCCTCGGCCCTTCGAAGCATCCTATCATTTTCTTTGTCAATCACTTCGACCTCTAAAGTCGCAACAATTGTTGTTTCTAGGTTCCTAGGCCTCATATTTAAGATGTCACGAATGGTGGAAGGCATGCTGAACCCCTGGATGAAGTAATGACGAATAGTATCATCATTTAACAAGTTCCCCACATACCGAGTACACACAACTCTAAATCGCCGCACATATGAAGTGATGTCTTCCGAAGGACCTTGCCTAATGTTTGTCAAAGCAGCTAAGGCTTGTTGTTGGCCAATCACTGGCCTATAATGGCGTAAGAATGCAGCTTGGAGTTATTCCCAAGTGTTGAAAGATCCTTCAGCATGGGATCTATACCAGGCATAGGCAGAATCAGCCAAGGTGGAAGGGAACCAAATAAGATAATAGTCATGGTCGGTTACCAGACTAGTAATCAAAACCTCTACAAATCTTTCCACATGAGTTGCCGGATCTTCATTTGGAGAGCCGGTGAACTTATGAAGATTTGTAGGGATAGTGACTCCTCTCAAACCATTAGGAACTGTAATGGGAAGACCTCTAGGGAGCATCATTGGGTTAATATGGTGGATATTAGGATCGGGCGGATTGGCACGAACTTCAGGCCCTTCTGCTGCCACATGGATACCATCTGCCACCCCTGCAGGTCCCCTATCTGGTGGTTGACGATCTCTATCGAATCCTAAGGCTACTGAGCTTCCTGACATATCGTCTTCAAACCTTCCTTCTCCTTCACCTTCTAAAACAACTTCTATGATGGGTTGGAGGTGTTCTCTCCTTACTTTAGGACGAAGTATCCTATCACTTTTCGACACTACTGGTTTTGTTTTGGGTTTAATCGGCATACAACATAATTAGGGAATTTGGTTTTATCGGATGAAAAAAGGCAACCTACAGGACATCACACTTTGGAAGGATGGGTCATCACTCCCACCACATTCCAGGCTCAACAACACCAATGGTCTCGCCGGTGATTAACCCGACCTCACCACCAACAAAACGTCTTTTAGGAAATTCAAAACAACTACACACTCAAGGATCCCCAATCAACACACAAGGGAACTTGGGACAACTTCCTTGTCACTTAACATGATTTCTCAAGTTGAATTACGAAACAATACTTGAGAGAGTTTAATACAAGTACCTGTAAGCTTAACACGCTCCTTCCTCGCTCCTCAATCTAAAATTTGAAATGCAAATGCAATAAATAAAAACTTACTTGGGGCTGTATGACTTCTTGACTTGCGCCTAAGGTGTTGATTCTCGATCCGAGCTCCTTCCAACACCAACGGTCTCCAACACCAATGACCTTCAACGAATTCATTTTTTTTTTTTCACCATATGCAAAATAAACCCAATCACTTAGTAGCATCACCTCCCGGCAGACGCACCAAAATGTGAGGCAACTTTTGTCCCTCTACCTCTGGTTCTACAAGGTGACTATGCTTGAAAGCACAAA
>Ga0209611_10001599_pt1 | contig 39042 bp, 25 predicted proteins | sample S1TSphgellanicum_3_FD_187693 | JGI IMG/M metagenome (GOLD analysis project Ga0209611, IMG submission 187693) | Host-associated microbial communities from peat moss isolated from Minnesota, USA - S1T2_Fc - Sphagnum magellanicum MG (SPAdes) (version 2) | ecosystem: Host-associated > Plants > Peat...
GGGGGTGGTGGTGGATACATGAGAATTTCATTTCAGCCTCCTCTTGTGCATTGTATATATATGTGCATGCATCTCTTTTTAGTTGATTTGTTTTTACCTTTGACTAGTTTAAGTCTTTTTGTTTAATAGAATTTACCATGGATTTACACCCTTACGACACCGTACGTCACAACACTACACGTCACGACAATAATTGAATGTATCCCATTTCAAACTTTCAAAAGATTTTCACAATATTTTTGCATATTATGTTAGAATATAACCTAGGCAAAGAAATTAGAAAAGAAACCATTTAAAGTGGGAAATTTGAATATATTTGTGGAAATGAATGTAATGTATTTGTGTGCTCAAAAACACAAATATATTCCAAAAACAATTTAAATCATTTCTAATATTTATAAAAGTTGAATGTATATTGAACCATATCATTTCACATAATATGCACCATGTTTGGATACCATGTAACTAATTTTTAAAAAATCATTCCAAAAAATGATTTTTTTGAACAAATGTGTGATAAATGTGTGGTAAATTAAAATTTTGACAAGTAATCACATCCACATAGAAGATGACAAGCATAGCTAGATAGGCCATTTTTTAATTCCCATTAAAATTGATTATTTTAATGACTAATGAAGCCCTAAAGTTAATGTAGTCAAAACAAGATTATGACCTTATTATACCAATGTATATTGTAAATATATTAATGGATCTTCAATATAGATAATGAAATTTATTATTATTTTAAAAATAATATTACGTAACATTATTTTTGTAAAAATAATTATTGTAAGGCCCAAAAACCAAAATTGATACCCAAAATTAAATGTACCATGTTTTTGGAACAATTATATTGTACATACTATAATACTATACCCAAAATTGGCCCAAAGGGGGTCACCATAGTGTGCTTTCACATAGGTTGATTTGGCAAAAAACCTAAAACTAAGAACTTAAACAAGTCTACCTAGGTATATTTAAACGTATTAAATGTAGTAAATTTTTTATGTCTAGTTAAGTAATTTACAAAGTAACATATATTAGTAGGTTTATATTAAGTAGCCTACATACATAGGTTAACTTAATAGGTATGTTAACCTAAGGGAATGTGTTAAGTAGTTAAAAAATCAAAGAGTTTTGTGTCACCTTTTTCAAAATGACTATTAATATTATAGTCATAATTACAAGTTAACAATAGATTTTTTAATAATCATACATATGCATGTGAATTCATGATATTTTTTTTGTATACTTCATGGTATACAAAAAATTATGGCATGCCATGTCATCATCACATGGAAAACCAAGTCGTTATTAATCACAAATGACAACAATATTTTCAATTAGCTAATAAATCAAATTAATTCATCAAATCAATGACAAGAATCATGATGTTGACAAATAGGACCACATCATCTTGTTGGCATATAACATGACATGTCATCATCATCGGAGATTGAGTTGTTATTAGTTGCAAAGGTGGATGGTTTTTGCAACTAATTAATTAATGAACAAAAATTGAAAAATAATATGATAATTTACTAAAAAACCAACAAATTGTCATATTGACCACACTTGCAAAACCATGATGCCATGTGGCATGTTTATGTCTTTTGCCATTATAAAGTGATTGTTGTGACTAAGTTGTTATAAATGTAGTTGAAAACAATAATAGTCATTTTTGTGTGTGGTTCAAAGGACAAGATTTGTTGTAGTGAAGGTAAAGTTTTTGGACTTGCATCTTGATGCAAAGAGCTACATTGAGGGATTGGACATCATCTCTAACATAATGTTGACCAACAAATATTTCATTTTATCCAAAGTAATGTATCAATCATCATGTTGACTAATAGTCAAGTATTTAATTATCATCACAACGCCAAAACATGTCTTTTACAATTGGTCATATTCAATTATAGTCATTTTTCTAGTCATTTAAAAAGTTGTTTATGCCATTTTCTAGTTGTTTTTCCCATTGTAGTTGAATAGGACAAGTTGTAAAAAACATGTTTTGGCACTGTGCACATGGAATGCCACATCATCATGTTGTGAAACTATAAGTCATTATTTTAGTCACAAAAGTCAAGGTATTATTAATTAACTAATTTTAATTTATTTAAAACATATTATTACAATTTCAAAAATAATAATATATCTATCCAAAAAGGCCCATTATTCGTCATATAAATTATAGTCACAAAACCATGACATCACTTGACATTTTAATGGCCTTTGCAACTACAAAATGATTTTTGTGATTAAGTAGTTACAATTGTAGTCACCTCATTTTTTTAACTAATCAAAAACCCCATAATGTGTTGTTGTGTAAACACAACATGACCAAAGGAAGAGATGCAAGGTTAAAAATTTCAAGGACTAAAGCTCCCAAAAAAAATTTATATTTGAAATTGGCAAGCGGTTGTAAGGAACCATGGAAACTTGGAAGTGCCAAAACTACTAGTCTAACACCAACAAGATGGCAAAAGAAACATAAGCTCAAGAAAACACAACACAGTTCATAGTCTAGACTCCAAACCCCTAATCAACAAGCATGAACAAATAACACAAAACATGAACATTGAACAACAAGTTCACTAGAATCCAAACTCCAAGGACTAAGGTTTGAAACTATAGTCCGAAACTTACAAGATTTTTTGACTGCATAGTGCATAGTGCACATTGGATTCTAGAATATACCATAATTGCATAATGCAAGACTTAGGTTGCACAATGCAAATTCTAGGAGAAAAAATAAAATTATAAACAACTGAAAATCAATACTTACCTTATCAATGATGAATCATGCATGCACATTGCCCATTATTGTTGTTGTTGCACAATTATAACATTTCAAGAGTTGCCATCATAAGTTACATCTCAAGATCAAGATCTGTAAATCTTAGTGTTGAATGTTAATGATACAATACCTTATTATCCAACTTGTTTCAAAACTAAACAATGAGCATCAAGTGATGTTTTGATTTTCAAGTGCCAAGTCCCAAATCTTGAACCATCAATGGTTTTGATTCCTAATTCCTTACACCGTGCACATTGCAAACACAAGCATTGAAGGCCAAAACAACAACCTTCAATGGCAAGTTGTAACTTGTAAGCATTGAAGCCATGCCACCCATTGCTCATAAATCTAAAAAACTACAGTGACTATTGAAAATCAAAGATTGGAAGGCAAGAGTTAGGTGAGCAACCTCTTAAAATGAAATGTTATGTTGGCAAATGCTTGTGTTAAAATGAAGAAGAGGTGACCCAAAAAAAAAAAAGTTGTCTTAGTGATGGCGACCTTGGTGATGGCAACCCATGTCATGATTCAAATGTTTGTTGGTAAGAGGAATAACGTCCACTATTGGATGTGGCAATTTTGTATTCCTAATCAACTGTCGAGATGGCTATAACCCCAAACCTAATAGGAGCAAGATGGCAAAAGCAATAACATTTTGTTGCCAAATCTGGCTATTTTGAGTCTTTTTTTCCTCCAAAAATTTGCACTACAAAATCCGTAGCTCCCTTGGCATGTAGGGAAGTGGCTATAAATCGCCCAAAAAAATTCATTGGTGTGGACATCTTGAAATAATGTTTAAGAAATTGATGGTAAATTGCAATATTAAGAATTGTGACGTTGTGATTCATGGCACTTTGTTGATGTTAATATTATGTTATTTGCAAGCCCTTAACACCGAATGTGATCATACCATTAATGCAAGTTTAATAATGATAATGCAATGTGGGAGAAACAAAAGATGGAACTCCTCACTTATTAAGGCTTGTTCCCCCTATTCTACTTCACATTTCAATAAAAAGATCTTAAAACAAATTACGAACACAACAAGAACCAAAATGACAAATATTAAGCCCCAAAATTCAATGCATTCAAGAAACCTTATGAATTTATAATAATAAGGTTAAATGTTGATAACACATTTATGGTTAACCTCTACAAATTGTGTAACAATTTGGAAAAGAATAATTATTTGTTAAAGATAAATTTAATATAATGAAACATAATCAAAAGGATGTGATGGCATTTTTTGTAAGAAAATTCAATTTTTAATTATTACAAGGTTAAGCTCAATACCAACTATAAGTGAAACTCATTTTGAAAATATAGGCTTAGACTTATACTATTTTATATGTACCAAATGAATTGAAATGTGCAAAAATGTGTGTGATTGGAACAAATGAAATGGATTTACAAAAGAATTTGGAGTTGGTCTAATAGTTATAAAATTAAAATTAGTTAATTATCATGTCAATAATATTGAAAAGGTTCTTGACATTTTTAATTTTTAAATTACATGAAAATATTAATAATCCTTGTCACAATATCACACAAAGGGTATCAAATGCATAATATGAGTTTATGCATGCATGGAAAGACAATATGGCAACCACATAGATTCAAGGAAAGTATGCATTATTAGGGGAGCCCTTGAACATCATGATAAGCATAGTAATACAAATGGGATCAATTTTCAAATAATTTTAGTTTCCTTTCATAAGTTTGTAGTTTTGCCATGTGAAAAGGGGTTTGATAATCCAACATTTTCACTCTATAAATTAAGGCACAAGAGAGTTTCCCATATATGACCTCTTCTTTGGAAAATTTTAATTTGGTTTATTTTGAAATAACTACTAGGGAATGTAAAAGTATGAGATACAATCAAAAATTGGTATTGTTATTACTGTGATTTTGCACAATGCAAGATAAATTAGCTTTCTTCCATCAAAAAAGAGAATACATCAAAAGTTTAAAACAATGCCAATTGCCATGAATCTATCATATGTATCTTCATATGCTCTTGGAATTTGGATGAAACATTGACATACAAAATTTTGGATGCATGTGATTATTCATGTTTAGTACCTACTCATTTAGTTATATTTCTAAAACATTTGGGAAAGGGGGTTAAAGAGACATGTCGTGGAAACCTTCTCCTTGTTACATGGTGTTATTCAACTTGTATCACACCTAATCCCCTTGGATTGAGATTTTGCATCACACATGTTCATTTAACAAAAAAATTAGGTATTCAATAAAACCATAATGTTTGGAAAATGTCAAGGTTCAAGCTTAATCAATTATAATCATAGTTGCATTTTGTTCATATTGGTCGAATCTCTAATTGTAGATTACTTCAAGGTAATTATTGTTTCTTGTAAGGTGAAACACACTTAGTGTTGTATCTCATCAAAGTCTCAAAAATCAAACTTGTCCTATCATCTAATTCAACCCATTTTCATGCAAAATGATCTTTGGTGGACACTAGCATGTTCACTTCCATTAGGCAAATTACACAAGCATGGATGATTGTTAAACAACCATTTGGAACATTTTGTGTAGGTAATTAGAATACCATTGACTTGAAAATCTTTATCACATACAATTGCCAAGGCATATGTAATTCAGAAATGTTGATTTCATTTTTATGTTGTTGAACTCAATTAGACATTTGTAAGACTTTGAAAAGGATGTCTTTTTTATTATGTTGTAATCTTTATTGCTTCACATTTTTGTTATCTCATAAACTCATTCACCACTATAGGATCCACTCATTAATCTACAATCAAGAATAAACAAGATGCATTACAACATCCCAAGTCTAAAAGGTTATGACAATTTATTGAAACTTACCAAAGTTAAAATTGTGGTGGCAATTTTGAGCATGCCCACAAGGGGAGGAAATTAGTTGGGTTCAAAATTGTTCATAGATTAGGTTTTTCTACTTTTTCTTGACCTACAAAAGGTTGCAAATTAATAAAATGCATGCATTTTATGCCAATTAGATGAACTATATGACTTGGACACAAGTTTCGGGATTGGAGTTCAATTAATGGCAACATGACACCAGAGTTGGTGTTGTTGCGTATCCCATATCCATCAATGTGTTTAGATTCCAAAAACATTGTGACTTCATCATGTGCATCTCCTTTGCATTATGATGCAAGAAAAAACACTTTCACAGGAGTAGCACAATGGGACATGAATCATACATTGTGTTTGGCTACTATAAGAATGGGTGGCATTTTGCAAACATACACTCTCAATTTCCACAACATCGACAGTGTTGATCATCACCTTTGTTCCTTGGCAACTTTCCAATTGCATCTTCGTTATGGAGGTGATCCAAGTTCTTTAAACAAGAGTTGGACATCAAACCAAAAGCCATATTGTCCAACTACCAACAACAACATATTATCGTTGAAAGCTGTAGATGTCCAATGGGGCAATTTTGAATTCATACCAGGTCGACCTCGAGAGATCATATTCTTCCAAGTCAATTCAAATAGGATTTTATTTGCATATTTGCCAAAAGGCCCTCCTTTTGTCATCCATGGAAATCATGCAAGTGAGGAGGAGTTTTCAACACACGACTTTGCGAATTGTAGTAGTAGTAAAGTGTTTTGTATAGGCCGCCATTCTTCAAGCATATTGTGCATATCTGTTAGATTCGATGGTTTAATTATGGTTTCTTCGGCATTGGATGGCTCAATTCGCATTTGGCGACTTGCAGATGGTGCAATGCTTTGTCAAACAAGTATAAATTCCTCTCAAGGAGGAGCTATTGAAAACCAAGGTCTTGAATCAATTTCCAATAGACAACCAAGGAAATTTTGTGGTGAATGCACTAAGGAAATCCAAACATCTTGGCCCTATGCCAACGTTTTGATGTTTGTTGGCCAAGGAGGGGAAGTTGTTATGGGATGTGGAGATGGAGTTCTTCGGCTTTGGGACATGGAGAAGCCATCTCTTGACCTTGAACATGAGACAAGGATCCCTTCAAAGTTGCAATTGATATACACAGAAATGTTACTATCTTCGACTTCAGCATCAATCTCTGCAGTTGCCATATACTCATTGAATTCTACAAAATTCAAACCTGGTAAAATGGGCTACAGATGGCTTTGCTATAAATCCACATTTACATACATAAACAACATGCATGTGATTCTGAATAATGCATGCGTTTCCCACCGTCTTTAATGGTATAATTTGTAACCAATCTTTGCATCATTTTGAAGCTCTCTCTTCCTTACCATCTCAATGGACACCACCAAAATAGACTTGAAGGAAAAGGAACAAAAGTGCCTCAAAGATTAGGTCAAGTGGCTATTATCATCCAAAAATTGAAAGATCATAAAATAGTTTGACAAGCATTTGTATGCACACCCAGTGATTTCAATGATAGCAAAATTCAATGCACAAACCCATATGGAAAGACTTTTGTGTATATTCTTAAACATTAATGATCAACATTCATACATCAAAAAGATTCCATAACACTTGAACTCTACAGAATAATAATAGGACATGGGTGGGGTGGGATTCTTCTTCTGATGGTGCAGGTAAACACTCCAATGATGAAGAGAAAATACCATGTCCTGATCGAACGCAAATGTTTGGTTTACACACATGTGATTTGCCATACGTACGAAAACACTTGAATGATGAAGAGAAATCATCATGTCGTGATCAAACAGAGATGTTTGGTTTACACACCGATGATGATTTGGCTTACTCACCACCCAATAATGCTTCAGCAGCAAATACAGTTCCCCAAGAACTAATGGCTGTCGGAACTACAGAAGGTTGTCTGAGAGTATGGATGCGATTCAATGGCTCTCATGGCTGGATTCCTGCTTGGACTCGAATCTCAACAGATGGATCCATTGTATGCTTAAGTTTCCGAGCAGATGGAAAGCTTCTTGCAGCAGGAGCTTCACAACTTTTGAATTCCAATGAACTGGACACTACTATTCAGAATCATAACCCAAATGAACTCCTTGAGCATGTGCATTTGTATGAAACTTCAAACTGGAGTTGTGTTGCTTCTCTAGGCTTCAAATCTCGAATCGGCTCTTGCATCTTCTACCACCCATCAACTTCTGCACAAGATCAAGATCATCCTGTTGATAAAGCTTGTGACGAGAATGCGGAAAAAATGTCAAAGGACATTTTGGCTTCTTCGCATTTTCTTTTGGTTTGCACCAGTCAAGGTGTTGAGGCTTTCCTCTTGCCAAAGCTCGAACTTCCAAGCAGTGACGAACCTTTCAAAAGGAATGGGATCAAAACAGTGAGTTGGGCACAAGACACAAAACATCCAGAGGGCAGAAACAACAAAGTTTGCAGGTGTAATGAACTCCTAACAGCACTGTTACTAAGGTGCCCTGTTGGATTGATGAAACAGATAATAAAAATAATCACATACAATGCCAATTACCCTCCAAACTTGCAGTCTCATGACCAATTCAATCCAAAAATTTCACACAAAAACCAACAGAAAAAAGAAAATGAAAAAAAGCTATCCTTCTCATGTATGAACAAATAGCTTCTCACAATTCAGTCATATGACTATATATAGATATATGCATTTCAATAATTTTATTGATCATGACATCTATCACATATTTTTGGCTAATACCTTGGAAAAAAACAGAATACAAGAAAAGAAATGCAGTAACTTGGAAGACAGCATGATAGTAAAGGAAGACATCCAAGACACTAGCAAGGAACTACATTCTACCACAAAACCAATGGTGACTACTATCTCAGGCTTCGATTGTGAGATTCAAGAGAAGCAAACTTCACCAAGAATCATTATTGTCACAGGAAGCAAAAACATCTCCAACAAACCAAAAAAGCATAGTACAAAAGAGGTTGAAAGATTCAAAGGTGGTTCAGGTGTGTGAAGAAAACAAATCAAACATGTTATATTGTCAACAATGAAATTTGTACCTCAACAACCCACTCAATTAGTAACCCACCCAGATTTGCATTTCAACACAAAAGATTAGCTTTTGTTAGGACCATACCTGCCAATTTGGCAAAGTTTTAATGAAATTTTTTAATGCCAGAATCAGCTGCTACAGCTGATTTGGTCAGTTTCCTACCTGCAGATGCTAGTTTACAACCTACATATCTATGGTCCTTTACATGCCAGGAAACACAGCCCTAGGGTTGAGCTCACACATTCTCTAGTACCTAAATGTCACACTAGGTGTCATGCATTAGAGAAGGATAGTTTTTCTATTAGCAAACATCTGGTAACTTGGACTTCTGTTTCAGCTTTTGTATTTTTTGTTCTTTTTTTAGCTCTCAAACTCTGAATAAAACAACCCTTTTGCAGGAGAAGAGCAAAACTGCAAAAAAATGAGTTGCAAAAAGTCTCCCAAACCTGCTTGGGATAATTCAATAAAGACATCAAGTAGGAGTTCAGCAACAGTGGAGGCAGCAGCAGGAGCAGGAGCAGCAGGAGGAGGAGAAGGAGTAGAAGCAGGAGGAGACGAAAGGAAGGAGAATTCAACAACCCTAAAGAAATGCAAAAATCTAAAGGAATGTGACCCTCCTCTTCCTCCTCATCCTCCTACTCCTCCTCATGTGCCTTCTCCATTGATCCAAAAAAGATCCTCCAAAAAACAAGACAAACAAAAGCTTCTTCACCAAGACAACAACCATCTTACATGGAGAGGCATCGGTCAAGGTGCTCAAAACACACCAGGAGATGATGATGATGATGATGATGTTCTTCTTGCTGACAAAGGGAGGACTAGTAGCGTTGTTCCAAGCCATCATCTCCATCAACATCTTCAATTCACCACAGATCACAGAACATCACAAGATTCTTCTTCTTCTTCACAGGAACAAGGAGCTTGCACTCACCCAAGTTTTGGTCAAGAGCATGTCAATCCATGGATTGATTGTCGAGACCCCCCTCCCACAAATCCTTGGGATAGTGGAGATGTGGTAGTAGACACAGTGGATCATTGCACTCCAGTCAAGCGTGTTGATGATGAAGCAAAGAAGAAGATGAAGAAGCAAGCACAAGAAGGTGTGCAGAAAATGGGTACAACATCTGATGAGACTTGGAGCTCTTCTTGCAGCAGCACAGTAGACTGTGCTGATCAACAAGAGGTCATCAAGACCCAGCAGCAAGGGAGTGGGCGTCTTCTTGAGATGATGGGTACAGAGAAAATCAAGCACCAGCACCATCACCACCACCACCACCAAAAGCAACCTTCTTCTTCTTCTTCTTCTGCTTCTTCTTCCGAGACTTCCCGTTGGAGACAAAACTGCAGAGCAACAGCAGAAGATGAGTTACACCAAGAAACGTACCAAGATCCGTTGCACGATCATCATCGTCCGTGGCAAGACCCATTCCCCAATTGCGACACAGAAACTCTGCTCCATCAGCAAGACGACTACGACGGCATGGAGAAGCAGCAGCATGTGACAGCCGCGGTTTCCTTAGGGGCGGAGCGATCACGGTTGCGAGGAGGAAGGGAGGAGGATGATAGCGGCATTGGGTTGCAGGAGAATGGGCCAGTCTGGATCGTTAAAGCGCAGCGGTACCCGCTCCGCAAGCGCGAGACAAGGGAGCAGCAGCTGCTGCGGCGGCGTGGGTGCGGCGTCTCTGCGAGTATGCGGAACACGAGCTTCTTGGACGACGCGGAGGAGCACACAATCTCGAGCTTCTTCCGGCAACCTATGAAGCTGCAGCAGAAGAAGAAGAAGAAAAAGAAGAAGCGAGCTCCATCACCACCAGCACCCAAGAGGAAACCGCGGTTCTGTACAGGGATGAACAGGGGAAAAGGAGAGGACGACGACGACAACGAGCAGCTGCTGCAACAACAACGACAGCGAGGAGCCACCAACAATTGCAAGAAGAAGCTCTCTTCTGTGTTGCCATTGCTGTTCTTGTCCACAGATGAGACCAATGGGTTGTGGACTCGCCGCAGCAGTTGCTGCAAAGAAGAGGACTGCAGCCGCAGTCATCGCAGAGACTGTTGTCATCTGCGGAGTTGCTTGGATCCTTCAGGCCCACAAAGCTTCCTGGCTGCTGCTCATCATCATCAGCGATGGGATGAGGGCACAGGACATAAGAAGGCTGTTGTTGCTACTCCTCCTCCTCAGAAATGCGAGGAGGAGCAGCAAGGCCCGGCCTACTACTCTTCTTCCAAGACACCCAGCATGCTCTCTACTGCAAGGATCATTGCAAAACTGGAGGCAAGTAGTGCTACAAAAAAAGCACCCTTCCTTTCCAAACATGCCCAAGAAGATCCAAGAAATCCATCTTCATTATTCTCTTCCCCAGCCTCTTCTCCAGCTTCTTCTTTGTTGAGCTTGCTTTCTTCTTCTCATCACAGAAGGGGGCTCTCAGGTTTGAGAATTGGGTTTTGTTTCAGCAGGCGATTCGAGCAGAGACTTTTGACCCAAAGAAAGCATGGAGTCTACTCAAGGCACAAAAGAAAGAGCAAGCCCAGAGTGGCGAGACATATGCTGCAAATCAGAAACAACATGGTGTGCATTCTCAAACACTGAGGATGCAGTTCAACAATGGAAAGTTGAATGCAAATGTACACATGGGAAGAGTCATCAAGACTCCTGAGACATCAAATCCTTCAGCATTCTTGTCAGCCAAGCTGCAGCCAGAGCACAGACAAAAACCTGACAATGATTTACAGGCAACTCAACTCCCCACCCACCTTCTCTCTCCCCAAACCTGTTATCACTCTCTCTCTCTCTCTCTCTCTCTCTCCATGTCCCAAACAGAATTCAATTGTCTGCAAATTTCACCGTCTCCAGCAGCAAAACACAGCTACCAAATTTGAGGAGATTTGAAACACAGAATTGCTTGTGCCATTTTTTGCTTGTTGATGATTTTGTTGAATTGCAGATGGCAAGGGAGAGAGGAGTATTACTTGAGAAGGCAGATGAAGTCACCAGAAGCAGAATGTGTCTTGAGGGTGTGCACAAGCATGGTGATGACAATGATGAGAAAGAGGAGCAACTTCAAACTTCTGTGAAGCACCCTCTTTTCAGGAAAGAGAGATGTGAGAAAAGGAAGATTCGAGAAGAGTATGTCAATCTTTGCAAGATTGCAGATGACCCTGCTGCTGTTCCTGATTCTTCAACTATTCGTGCTCCACTCTTGGCTCCCAGGTTTGACTTCTGATAGATAATAGCCTCACATTGGCGATTTCTTTGTGTAGGAATCCAGAAACTGAAATACATCAAGAAGAGAAAGAAGAAGAAAAGCTCTAGAGTTAATGCACACTTCAACCAAGGATGGGATCTCTATTCCATTCTGGCTACTTCTCTCTCCTTCTGTGCTTTTAACCTGGAACACTGAGTCATGGTATATGAGGAGACAGGAGAGTGGGAAAGCAAGTTGATCAGCAATATCTGTCCACACGACCCAGGGAGCCTTCAATTTCTGACCTTTGGGTAGCATCTGACCGCTGCCCTCAGGTCAATCTCTCTCTCTCTCTCCCCATAACTTCCCTTGCCTGGATGTTGAGAAGTTCTTCATTTCCTGGAATCATTTGTTGCTTTTCAATCTGTTGGTCTTTCTGGTCTTCAATCTGTGGGCCTTCCTCCATGCTTTCAAAATGGAACATTCTGGGCAGTAGGAAATAAAAACAGATGTCAGCAGAGTTTGTTCTTCACTCTTGCACCAGTTGTTTCTTGCAGTTACAAATCTGCAAAACATAAAGTCAATTGTGTAATGTCATACAGGTGTGCTCTAGAGGACCCTTGAAGTTAAACACATTCAACACTAAGCTGGAAAGTGGGGAGACAGAGGAGTCACGGATCTGGTCAGAGAGGGAATCAGCATGCAGAGAAGCTCTAATCTCCATGAACATCTATGACAGCTGTTTTATGTGAGAAAAAAGCCTGGGTTTTCATATCTCCTCCAGTATGCTCACAACTTTGCCCACAAAAGATTTTGCTGCAAAACTCCATGCCACCAGTATGCTCACAACTTCACCCACAAAAGATTGTGCCGCAAAACTCCTGACACACCCCAGCAAAATTCATTCTTCCTCCAATTGGCAGCTCTGGCAGACAATGTCCATGCCTCAAATTACTTGTAAGCAATCCTGTAGTCAAGACTTTCAGGTCCACCCATGCTTCACTCTCTATCCACTGATTTCAGCCTTCACAATTGCAGTAAACTGATCAGCTCCAAAGATTCAGTAATCCCTGAGAGGATCATAATCGCTGCTGATACATTGTACTCATTTTGTTGCTTTACAGTTTGAAATCAAAGCAGCAGTGGAGCAAACAATTCTGCACAATAAATTGTGCAAAGTGCGTTTCCATTTACTGAGGTATATAAGAACTCCACAACTTCACTCAATTGCCCACGCAGAGAGAAACGAACTGATTTCAATGTACATATTTGTGTTGTTTTTAAGGCTTCCAATTCATCACTGTGATTTCTTCAGGCAGAGATGAATCATGTCTGTAGCTCCTCACTGTAAGGAACAGCACTCAAGGAATTGAGTTTCAATACAATAGCATTTTATGAGAAAAAGAATATCTTAAGAAGTGGAAAAAGAAAACTGAGATAAAATTGTTATGTATGATATATATACAGCTATTTTGGCTTGAACATATGGGTTCAGCAATTGCTTACTGCAGAAAGCTCACTCTTGTTCAAGCTTTACTTTAGTTAACAAAAAGTAATCATCCAAAGTTCCAACCAGGATGCTTGCACAACAGAGATATGGAGTACTCACTTGAGCTCCTGTACATGCTTCAAACTTGCCTCCATCATAAAAGAGATCTGCAATACTTGGGCATGGACACTTGATATTGACAACTGGGACTTGAAACAAAATGCTCTTTGCTTGTTGCAAGTAGTAACACAGCACATATTAGATCCAATGCCACCAATGACCAGGTGTTAAAATCGTGATAGGTACCATGGTAATAGACAAAACAACCCCTGCTCCAGTATAACTTTTTCTACTTTTTTCCTCTAGCACATGTAGGTTGCACATATGGTGTCAAAAGAAAAATGACTGCCAGTCCTGGAAAGCTGACCACAGTTTTAAAAAACCAGCATTACACATCCAGCACAGTCTGTGTGCACAACAAAAATGGCTCATTTTCCAGCCCATAGGAGTTAAGACACTGAGTACACAAACATACCATGTGGGAACAAATTGAAGGTCACCCCAGTAGAAGTTGAGATGCCAGGTCCTCTACCCTCCCTAACAGGGGCCTACTGGCAAAATCCACACTGAAACTGGCATGTTCCAGCTGATACGAACTATGAAAGCTAGTATTTCCACACTAGCAAATGAAAGCAGAACTTGTGCCACAAATAACTATCAGATGGTAGAGTTCAAGCATTACAGGAGCATTGCCTGTTGATTAGAAAGTACTGACACAGTGATCCCACTTTCTTTATCCCATAATTCTCTTCAAAAGGTGGTCTCCACGTCTGTCCAACAGTTTGCTGACCTCCTCAGTACCGCCGTCTAACAGGACTGCGTGATCTGTGTCCACGTGGTGATCTGTGTGGAGAGATACCAGAAGATGGGATGTCAATACACATCAACAAACTCCAAAAACCACTACCAGAACCTATCGACCCATTTTACTGAGCAATTGATTCTTCACACCCCCTCTTCCACCAAGTTCCAGTCAGAAACGGTCTGCATATGTAGGCTTAAAACTGTGACATGAACAATCACACAATTGAGAAAATGCTCAAATTGGGACACCTTTGACATTATTTCAACAGATGCCATAGTAGATTATCATCCTCCCTAGAATTTGCCAAATTGCTTACTTGTGCTATTGTAACAAAATTAACATGTTTGATGACTGACTCACCTTCTACGGACATTCCGACGATGAAGTGGGCCAGTACTGAATGCCCAGTTCACAAAAATGGTTTGTGTGAGGAGCTGCTTCCCGTTCAGATTGTCGATGGCTTCCTGTGCCTCCTTCTTTGTCTCATATTCAATCAAAGCATAACCCTGCACTGACACTAATCACATGAGCACCAGATACATCTGGCAGAGAAAAGAGCAACTACACCCACAGTAAAGCCTATATGAATAGCACCTGAAGGAATGTCTAAGTTCAAGCCAATACCTCCAGTTCACCAATATAGTCAGCACAGAACATATCAACATGAAAAGGGGCAAACCTTGACAAACCCAGTTCGACGATCAAGATTGAGATGGAGATTTTTTATCTCTCCGTATTCTGAAAATGTCTCATGAAGATCATCTTCTTGAGCCTCCTCGTGGACACCTGTCACCAGAATTATCCAGCCCTCCACAGCTGTGGGTAGGTAGGTCAAGGAGCTCATGCAATGAAAAACATAACTAAAATCTGCAAATCATGTTGAGCTCTACAACAGTGTCAGGTTCCATTTATGAGCAGGTATCTAACATACTCAAATCTATCAATATTGCTGGATGGCTGTGTACACACAGACCCAACCTTCCACAACCATCCAAACTGCCAGAACTACAAACCACCTATGCTGGATCCTAATTTGGAGTCCTGGAAGTGCATGTATCTATGTATGGAGTGATCAGAAAAAACTACATATACTCTTTTAGGGTTACTTATGGAATGTTGTCAAAGACTCGCATATTGGTTGCTTACAGATTAGGTGCTGGACCTGTACTCAAGTATACTCACAAGAACTCAACCTGAACAAAAGAGTTATACAAGCATACAAAACACATGCAAAAAAATATGAGAGTTCAGACAATAATGCTGTATAACAGCCTGTTACATTGAGTAGAACAGAACACAGGTTAAAGATGTGGGGAGGATGATTTCAAAATGGATACATCTCTGAGGACCAGGGCCACCCCCAGAATCCAAAGACTCGAAATCCTTGGCAGCAAACCGATTGGATCGATCCATGTCTACTTCTTCACGAAACCCTCGGCCTTTTGTCTTCCTTCCTGCAGCCCCTGCTCCTCCTCCACCAACAGATGTGGCTCCTGCTGATGCAACTGTTGCTGTTATCGTGGACTTGAGTTTGGGTGCTTGTTGTGCTGGTGCTACTTCCACATCGTCCATTGGCACGTCGTCATCCAACAGGTCATCCTCCTCTGGCTCAAAATCCACTGCATCAACTTCTGCTGTCGTCATAGTGATGACCTTCCTCTATAAGGTCTAAAACTCGGCAAAGAATAGGTCAACCTGCAAGAAGAAACCCACAAATCAAAACACATTGTAACACTTGTGGCAATGAGCAGCCAGGCCTCTCATGAAACCTTTAAAAACATGACATCTACATGAGAAGAATAGCTGGGCCTCTCATGAAGCCTTTTACATGACATCTACATGAGAAGAGGAATGACATCTGCATAAGAAGAGCAGCTGGGCCTCTCATGAAACCTTTTACATGACATCTATATGAGGAGAAGAAGAGTGGCATCTACATGAGAAGAACAGCCGGGCCTCTCATGTAACCTTTTGCATAACATGTACATGAGAAGAAGAGTGGCATCTACATGAGAAGACCTTCATTGTAATTAGGGACCAAAATAGCAGAAAAAAACTTCTGTGGAAATAAAGCTCCTGTCAATACCAAGCAAGTTCCTGAGACATCAGACTTTGTTAGGACGCTACTTTTTTTTTTATTTCTCTATACGACGCTACATGAAGTGGCCATCCTAACATGCTTGCCTACATGATTCCCACTGCAAGTGTAGACAAAACCCTTGCGCCAAGGCAGCGAAGGCCACATCCAACCCTACAGCAGCAACTTCAAAAGGTTCCCTTGACAAGAAAGAAGAAACACAGTCACGTGTATTTAGCAACCAGGATTTCTTCACAAGCACATGAAAAGCATCGAAAATCTCACCTTACGACACAAGTTCCTTGCGCCAAGCACTCACACTCGCAAACCCGGGAGCTCCCGAATTCTGCCTTCTGGAGAAACGCAAATCGCACGAAAGCGGAGGAAGAAGAAGCCAGCAACAACAAGACGAAGAAGCGGCAAGAAGGCAAACCCTAACTCTTGGTCGGGTCACGAGACCTGACCCATTCCACTAACTAAGGTTAGGCATATGCAGGAGTAGAATCAAAATGAGGTAGGTAGGTAGGTAGGTGGGTAGGTGTAATGGGAAAACATAGGCCCTATCTTGAAAGCAAAACTAAGGGCCTTCCTAGTCTAAGTGGAAATGTAGGCATCCAAAATCTCTTCAAAGAGGGCTTAAGTCATAGGCCCTTCACATTTTTGGAGTGGAAGGTTCAAAGAATAGGCCCTTCATAGTTTGAGGAGAAGGTTATCAAAATATGGAATCAAGTTTTAAGCAAAGTTCTATGAAAATAAGCACATTCAAAATACAAAGGAATTTATTTTTTTACAAGATTTTCTATGTTAGGATAGGATTGAAGGCTTGAGGATTAGGATTCAAGTTTTTCAAATGTCTAAAGTTTCCTAAACCCTAATTTTACATTCTTATCATCCATTCATTGATTGAGTGAGCTCACATAACTTTTGCTTCTTGTAAAAATCCCTTGCTCCACGATACACATTTGTTTTGTTGCTTCTTGTTTGATGTCCATACATTAAGTTCACAAAGCTTTTGCTTATTGGGTTGAATCCCTTGCTCCATGATACACATTCATTTTTTGTTGTTTCTTGTTTGATGTCCATACATTAAGTTCACAAAGCTTTTGCTTATTGGGTTGAATCCCTTGTTACACAACACACATTCATTTTTTGTTGCTTCTTGTTTGATGTCCATACATTAAGTTCACAAAGCTTTTGCTTATTGGGTTGAATCCCTTGTTACATAATACACATTCATTTTTTGTTGCTTCTTGTTTGATGTCCATACATTAAGTTCACAAAGCTTTTGCTTATTGGGTTGAATCCCTTGTTACACAATACACATTCATTTTTTGTTGCTTCTTGTTTGTTTAATGTACATATAGACAAGTTCACAAAGCTTGTGTGGTACAAAGCTTCAAAGCTATGGTTGAATCCTTTACTCTATAATAAATAATACACATCCTTTTCTTTTTTTTGCTTCTCGTTTGATTGATCATGTTGGTGATGAGCCACTTCATGATTGAATTGAATGTTGTAGTACCTTTTAAGATTTGACACTCAAATGTTGAATAATTATTTTATTTTTCAAAAAATTTACTTCAACGCACTAAAAATAATAATTTATGAAAATTTGGCAATAAATATAGGCTTTTTTCTTTGGCAAGTTATTTGACCTCTAATAATAGAATGAGACATTTTACAACATTTTTTATTACTTCTTTTTGCAAAAAAAATGGGGAGAAATAACACTCCACCATATTACACAATAGAGAGATACCATTTTTTGTACTTTGCTTTCCTTTGATGTTGTTGTGTGTATATGGCATTGTTATTCCTTTTTAGTTCTTCTTTCAATGTTGTCAATTAAAATTTAAAATTATTTATTCTTTTCACTTTGGCCTCAATAATGGATTTAGTTGTCTTCAATTGAAAACCCACATTTTCAATTTTTTTTGTTTTTTAATTTATTTTAATTTAAATAAATTTAATTAATTTTTAGCTTGCAAAACTTTCTTTTCAAGCTTTGCTTCTATAGCCCCCTTTTGTAACTCCCTTTCAAATATCTTCTTTGTCAACTTTGTCCATATATCTCACATGTAGGACATCACATGTACAATCCCAAAACCATTATCACAATGAAGGGAAAGCAAGCTAGACAATTTGATAAAAAATTTAGGCCACATATCCCCAAATATTTGGCATGGGGATAATAATTTCCCGTAATTTTGGAATTTAAATAAATAAATTATTTATATACCACTAGTCTGAAAAAAGTATTATGATATTGTTTTATGGTTTTCAATGACTTATTTTCCATGGTACAAAAGACAATCCAACGTTTTGTAACAATTTAATTAGGCCTTAAGTTCATATCTAACCTTCAATTCCTTCCTTTGACATATTTATTATTTAATGATGATGTCTCTTAATAAACATGGGCTTTGCAATGATGTGTTATGTAAGATATGGGACGCTTATAAAAAAACAAGGAAAACATCACTATAAAAAACCATAAACAACATCTTTTTAAATTTATATTAAGATTTAGATAAACATACCATGTCAATAATATATGTACAAATGTTTTATGGCATATTTTTACATTTATATGTAATCATCACAATTATTTTATTCAAATTTCATATTGATTTTCGTGTGAATCCATTTCATGTAAAAATATCAATCCATGTTATGTTAAATGTATGTGAAAACTTTTGAAATAATCATTTGTGGAAAGTAAATGCAAATAATTATTGTTACAAATTCAATTTTATGGTCTCATTTTGTGTAGGTACATAAGAGATATAAAATAAGTAAATAGGTAGGTAGACCCAAGTAGAAAGTAAATAAACCTGAATAATCTACTTAGCCTAACTGATAATTAGGTAAGTACATAGGTTCATGGGGCACACTTAGTGCAAAGTTTGGGATTTACATGTTTCAAATGTCCATTTTTAAGGGGGTGTTAGATAATTGTCCAACCTATTTTGTATCACCCTATTATTATCTTTTTTTAAATATATACATATTAAAACCACCCTATATTAATTATAATCCATTATTTCATATTATTACATACCTTATATTATAATTAAATTGATTATTTGAATAAAATGTACCTTATTTTTAAATTAATTAACTTATAATTTTTACCCAACAACCAATATATTGCACACTATATTTTTATTCACATATTTTCTACATTTTTTTTACCAGTGTACCCCCAAGTACATAGGTAGGTAAGTAAATAAACCTAGGCTTCTTACTTGTTTAAGTCTACCTACTTAGCCCATGTAGTAATTAGGTAGGTAGGTTGGTTTAATTTAACTACTTACCTAACACATGTAGTAGGTAGGTAAATAGGTAAACCTAGGTAGTTAAATAACCTTTGATTACCTACTTACCTAAATTTACCTACCTAACCTATGTAGTAATTAGTTAGTTTGACATATTAATGAGCATAGGATGTGTAATTTTATTAGAAAACCATTGGTCATTTTGACCAAACATGTCATTTTGTTTTATTCAACTTTATTAGATTTCCCATTTGACTAAAACCCATTGGCCATTTTGACCAACATAGTCAACTTTTTGTTCAATTTGATAAATAATCAAATATGTCATTATAGTCAAGTTCAATTAGTTAAAAAATACATGTGTGTCGTTTACATCACAAGATTTTAATCAAAATGGACATTTTCATTAGTCAAAATGGACACAACAATCAACATTGGACATCTCAAAAAACCATGAATTGTAATAATGTTGGGTAAACAAAATAGGTTAATCAAATTTTAGAATAATATGTACGTTCCACAATTAATGATCATCAAAATAATCAATTAGACCTTTTGTCCATGGCAAAGTTTGCTTACAACAACATATTACATTCATCAACACAACAAATGTGTTTTCTTGCAAATCATGGTTTGCACCTTATGTTTGATATCTAGAGTGTAAACAAAATTGTGAATCTTACAATTGAAGATCAAATCATGTGGTAATGAACATTCAAACTCAACTTGTATCTAATGGTTAACCTTGAACATGAAAAGGCAATACAAGGACAATGTCAATGAACATCATAAGGAATAACCAAGTTTCAAAATTCCTTGAAAATCCATGATGTGTTTCATGTTTCCTTAATGAAGTCCTCCAATGCATCCACCATTCTAGGAATAATTTTTGAACCACCTTCACCAATTGAAATCAATGATGAGCAAAAATACAAAATGGAATAAACTTTTGATTTGAAACCAACATTTTTCTTTGTGTGAAATTTCACCAAAATACAAAAAATGAAAATAAAAATAAAAATGGAATATTTTGTCACAATTATCATTTTTCCTTTAAAAAAATTCAAATTTCAAGATAAATAAACAATTTAAAAGATTATAATATTGGTTTTTTTAGCCATTATATATATAATTCCATTTAATGTCAAATCCTTCTTGGGATGGTAGCCATTGACACAACATCAAAAAATTGAAATAAATATCAATAGTGTTAACATTTGAAATTTGCATTTATATCACATTTGTTGAATGCCATAATGAAAATGTAAAACAATCCAATATATTGCAATTTCGTTAAAAAAAACTATGTTCAATAGTGAAATTGTCATGTCACTATATATATAAAGAATTTGGCATATAGTTTATGACATTTAACATTATTGTAAAATATTTGAGAATAAAATGCCCATTGTCAATAATATGATGTGTGATAAGTACAATGTCTATTTGGTGTGTGACATGTTATGTTCAATATGTGGGAGGAATAACCTTCGACATCTTAGTCAACAACTTGCATTAAAACTCAATGTTACAACGTTGCTTGAAGTTTTGTATTTTAATTTTAAATATAAACCTTTAGAACAATAAGTGTCATATTGGTTAAAGTGAACTTCTAATGTACTACAAATAAATAAATAACAATTATATATAATTTAGAAAACAAGATGAAAAGCATGGGCTTGATGAGTAAAGGTAAGGTTGCCAAAAAAAGAGTAAAAGGTTTTGTGCATATATCCACTTGAACATTTGATGTGTTCAATTACAAGTCAAGGCTCCTTCCCCCATTATTGTCCACATGTTATTTATTGTATCTCCTTTTTTTGTCTTGCAAGTTAAGTTTAATGTTCATTCCATTCAAACTTATTGATGTTTATTCTTAAGAAGGTATTGTTAAACTGTGAATGGTAGTATGGAATTGTGTTATTACTAGAATGAAAATTTTAAATTTTAAAAAATCTTTGCCATAAAATAAGTTTCTTAAGTTGCAAAAAGGAAAAGAATCATAAGTTTTGGTTTTGATTTGGAAAGAAATTATGTTCAAAAGTTCATTTTCAATTCTAGAAATTCATTTAGATCCTTCATCTATTTTATTGCCTTTCCAATACAAATTCAATCAACTCACATTATCACCTTGTGCATTCATGGGATTTTCAATGTTAGGCCTTGCATTCAACTTTTTTAAATTCACATTATAAACAACATCATTTTATGTCATTCTTTACACGATATCATTTTGACATCAACTTAGCCTTTACAATGTATTTAAACCCATGTTACTTTAGTTTTTGGGACAAGTTCACAAAGATTCATGTTTACTAAGTGATTTTTTATTTCTAATATCAACCATCCAAAATGGACATGAAATTACATTGGCTCAAGCCTAACATCAACCCAACAACATAAGGGATAAGACTAGTAAATTTTCTTACAACTATGTGATGCTAGTTATATAATCACAAATCAAAAAGGTAGCTCACCATATTATCATATTTTGTTGTCCTACCAATCTTTATTAATGGCTCTCTAACCATTAGTTACAAGACCTATTAATGATTCATATTGTAGGTTGCAGAGTTAGAATCACATAGGTAAGTAATATAGAAAATTCAAAATTGATTACATTAGACATGTGTCATTATGCACATTTATGGATTATTTTGGGTTTGTGAACATTGATATGTTATCACATTTAAACTAAATTTGTTGAATTTGAAATGGGTATTAATTAAAGCACATTAAAGCATCCATAAAATCATGTCATAGAATAATTTCTACAAGATTTAGAAATTTATAATTGATCATGGAACAAAATAAAAGTGATTATGAAAAAGGATTGAACTTTACAACATTCCATATGGTATAATCACATTCTGTGAATTTCATGAAAACATGTTGAATTGTCATAACATATTGGACTTTCAAAAAATTACCAAAAAACTTATAACTATCCATAATAAATGAATACATATTCAATTTGTTTGACAAATTGCTCATCTTAATGAGTATTTGGCATGACAGATGATGTGGTAACAATGTTGTTTAAAATGATTCTTTGAAAGGGTAATGAAAATCCTATATATATATATATATATATATATATATATTTTAAAAGCCTTGATTTAGTTCAATAAATCATTTCAACTAATTTAGAACATAATTTTGGTAACTTTTTAGAATAAGTAATTTGTAATAGTTAACCATTCCTAGTAAGCTTTTGTAAAAGATTTTATTTATTTATTTATTTATTTATTCAAATTGCATGATGAGTTGTTTTGATAGCGGTTTAATCAATGGCTAAATAATTAAAAGACCAAAGTTGTGAGAATTGAAGTGTTTCTAAAACCATGTGAAAGATTTGGGCAACAATGATGGTTATAAATTATGATGGTTAGAAATTGCCCACTTTTGGGAAGGAAGTAATATTTCTACCCTAACTAAACTAGTTAGAAAAAACTTCGTCATCTTTGGTTGGCAAATTTGGCATACATATCAAGTTCAATTATGAGCTCTCTCTAATATGAATTCCAACATGTATTGTGTTTTAAGTGTACATAAACACATAGTTGCATTTGAAGCAAAAGAACATGCCTTTGGCCCCATTTCGCCTACTCTCTAGTTAATACAAGAGCTCTACCACACGGTGGAAATTCAAAAGGCTTGAAGCACACATAGTTCATGAAGCAATCAATTTCATTCACATTACGCCACTATCATGTTTCAAACATGTGTCCCCACATGTTTATGTGTTCTTGAAGAGTGAATTGCAAACAAGTCCATGTAAGTCAACTTTTGACACGTACAACTCCAAACTATAGATAGAGATGTTAAAAAGACCCACCAGCCATTATTGGTGTTCGTCTTACTTCTCCTCTTTGAACTCTTTGGTGACACTTCGAGAATCAATCTGTTGAAGAACTTTTGGGGAATGACATTGTTGCTCACGATTGAACAAAATATAGGAGAAATCTTTGCGTTGGAGGTTAAGATGATCAGGAGACATGATGGCATCAAAGTACTTGGTCTTATAGACAAACTCAGATTGATCCATTATTATGTCTTCTACTTGACATTGTTCTCATGCTTCATTACAATTCCAAACTTAGTGAGGTGTGAAGTGACAAGCAACAACTTCAAAGTTGTGGAACACAACGGGTTATTGCAAAACGTCAATCTTGTTTCATCTGAAACTCAAAGTCAGACACACACCATAAGCTCAGATGGCTTGCATAATAATTTGGAGATGGAGCTTGAATCATCACCTCTTGAGAGTGCAGATGACATGAACTTGTTTGAACAATCTGAGCAACATCATCATAGGTGGCAGTTGGGAAGGACCATATATGATGTGCTTGCATATGGTGCTGTTGGTGATGGCAAAACTAATGACACAGAAGTAATTGTTACATACCCAATGTTCCAAATTTACAATTTGTTATATTATAAATTGAAACCTTTGTGCTTGAATTATTAGATTAATATTTTTTTCCATTAATATTGTTGAAACAATGCCATTGTGATGAGTCATGACATATTTCATGAAATTGAGAGTGCAGGCATTCTTCACAGCTTGGAACCTTGCCTGTGGTACTGTGAATGGTGTTGTCTATGCTCCTGTTGCTTACACTTTCCTCGTTTACCCTGCCACATTCAAAGGGAGCAAATGTCAACCTGGATTACAATTCATTGTAAGTTGATTCTTTCACCTTGTCATTTGTTTGTTCCTACATAAATCTTAAGAATCCCATCTCCATTAGCTCACAAGTTGTCAAAGCTAACACCACAAAGTTTTGGTAAAGGGTGGTTCAAAGTTCAAACCAAATAAAATCAAAATTGGCAAAATATCTCTAAATAAATGGACACCAAGTTTTTCTTACCTATGGTTGAAGAATACCCATATTGCACTAGAATCACTTGGAAGTAATTAAAGTTGGCAACCAGTTTTATAATTGGGTGAATTCAAAGGGAAAAAAAAAAACCAGTACCAAGGGAGTTCATTAAATGACAATGTTCATACTATTAATATTGATTCGGGATAAGTGATCAGTGTGTGAGCTCATGATGATCAATGTGGTGAGGTGAAGGTTGAAGGGACTATTGTGGCACCAGATGAGGTGAGTGCATGGGGCAAAGTTAGTAGTCCCACATGGTTGGTGTTTGAGCATGTCACTAATTTCTCCATCAGTGGTACTGGCACCTTCAACGGGCAAGGAAAAAATTGGTGGGCATGTAAGAAAGCCAAAACCTGCAAGCAAGCACCCACAGTATGTTGCCTCACTACCCATCCATGCACCACCAATTTATTTCAATACCCAAATGTGTTGAACACTCATATGCTTGTTGGAAACTGATGATGTAGTTCAAGTTTCAAAACCATTGATATCTTTTTTACACTAAAACTAATTTTTATGCAGTAGTAAAATTGCTGTAGAAATCAATCTATTGGAATATTTTGTGGTAGTGTGCAAGTCTTCACATACCATGGTTTGTTTGGAAATGATTTGCAGGCAGTTGAGATTCACCATGGCACCGATGTTACGGTGGAAAATGTGACTTTCTTGAACAGCCAACAAATACACCTCAACTTGAATTCTGTGGTTCGAGGGCAGGCTAAATTTGTCACCATTGTAGCACCGCCTACCAGCCCCAACACAGATGGGATCCATGTCTCAGCCTGCACAAACACTACAATACAAAATTGCAACATTGCTACAGGTCGATAGATTATGTAATTTTTTGGAGTTCATTATATTTGGAATTGAATTTGGAAGTCATATGCTTGCTTGCTTTGGGTTCTCATCTCATTTGTACAAGACCTTAAGTAAAATTTCCATTTCCAAAAACCCAACCTTTTGACTCAACAATTGCATGTGAACTTCACTTACCCATTTCCATCAACCCAACAAACCCACGTTTCCAAAATTGAGAGTTTTGTTTGCAGGAGATGATTGTATATCGATAGTGTCTGGATCCCACAACATTGAAGTGGAGAATGTCTATTGTGGTCCAGGATGTCATGGGATCAGGTAACAAAAAATCCATTCACAGATCCTGCTGCTGCCCATTGTCCCTGACAAAACAAACAAACAAAAATGGCATTAACATCTGAAACAAAGCAAAAGAAAAATTGCAGTTGTAAATAGTGGATAATGGTTTAGAAAATCTTAATCCACAAAGACAAATTCAACTAATGACACCAAAATTGGTGTAATTGTAAGTTGTGTTTCTTCAAATGCAAAAAAACATATTCAGTTTGATCTTTACTGCATTTTATGCTACTGACTGACTTGACTGGCAGTATTGGAAGCCTTGGAGAAAATGGAGCAACTGCAAACGTATCCCAAGTACAAGTCAAGAATTGTGTAATGGAAGGTACTACAAATGGGTTGCGAATCAAAACATGGCAGGTAAAATGACATACTTTCCATTTGATCAATCTATCTAGCTTTCTCTCTCATCCACAAAAGCTTGGAACTATTTGTAAGGCATCAGTAAGTCAGTCAGTTTCCAACACCACTCTTGTAAAGCATGAGGGACATGAACAATCAACGACCCCTTTTGTCCTTTGTCCTTTATCTTTTGTCTTTTGCATGACCCGTTAATTAGCTTTTGAGGTTCACAGGATCAATCTAAGAATTCAAGAGCATGTGGGTGATGTGATGGTGGTGGGTACACACACAGGGAGGCAAAGGCCTTGCATACAACTTTGTGTATCAGAACATCAGCATGATCAATGTCACAAATCCCATTATCATTGATCAATACTACTGCCCATCTTCTCAAAGTGGCCCTTGTTCCAACTCAGTAAGCCATAAGTTCTTACATGACCCATTGTCAAATCTCACCAATGGGGATCTTCCTAGAACATGACACCAAGATCACCATCATAGTGTTGGAGACTTACTCAATGGTTTGTGGATGTTTTTTCGCCTCATGGTTTTTTTTGGGTTTTTTGGGGGGTTGTAGACAGATGCAGTTCAGATTGAGCTAGTGAAATATACCAACATCACCGGGACTTCCTTCTCATCAACTGCTGTCAGCTTCCAGTGCAGCGAATCCGTCGCATGCACATCAATTCAACTCCAAGATATTAGCTTGCGGCAAACTTCTGGAAGCCCCGCCAGATCTTCATGCACAAATGCTAGAGGTGTTGCCATTGGGATTGAGAATCCTCCGAGCTGCCTAATCATTGACAATACTCGATGTGCAACAATCCTGTCATGGCTCAAGTCAACATTGAATAATCTGATTGGCAACAAACAACCACTTCTTGATAAGAACAAGAACAACACAAAGCTCCTGTACTATCTCAGCATTGCCTACACGAGCTGTCTGCTGTTTGCAACATACTGGGTTTCAGTTCTAATCTTTTATATATAGAAGAAATTTTGTATGTGTTACAGAAACACATACAGCAGCAACACACTGGAATTGGCTGTTGATCCTTAAATGATCAAGCTTCAAATCCAATACTGTAACTAATACTACTACTACATCTGAATTTGTATTCTCTGCAAGAATCACTGAACTCATTACTGCTCTATTTGTTTTCTAGAAAATTGGATGATGCTTCAAGATTCAGATCATGAGACACAGACAGACAGACACAGAGACTCAACAGTTTAGAGCTCAACCTTAGACCCTTGACATCAACCATCTCCAAACCGCATTTTGCACCAACATGAAATGCATGTCATACACATTCCCCTCTTGTCAGTCCCATCACGATCCTCCTCGTGCCAGAGCTGCCATGGTCCTGTTCTTGTCAGTTCCATCATGGTCCTGCCGGCACCCTTGACAACCTTATTTGCAGAAGATTCACCCTCTTCAAGCTCCGATCACCAACACAAACATCAGATCGATGGATTTGTGGATGCTTGTCAATAATGAGAGAGAGAAAGAACACGAGGAGCAGAATCCCCAAGTACCCAACAACCAACTGTAGCGAAATTCGCGGTTCGTCCAGATGCTGGAGAAAATTAGGGTTAAGAGACCCAAGCCCTTAACCCACTCTTCTTTTTCTCAGCCGCGAATGTCGCTTGAGCTTGCTGTTTGTCTCTCGTTGGATTCCACAACCGGATACGGCGTAGCAGCAGACATCTTCTGATACTTCTGCAGCAGACATCTTCTAATACTTCTGCAGCAGATATCTTCTTCTGATACTCTTCCGGCTTTTGGGTGAAGCAGAAGATTGTCTGTCTATCTGTCTGTCTGTCGCTCTTCTTCTGCATTAGGGTTTCACTTTGTGATTGTGAGGCTTCTCTTGGAATTGCGAGAGTTTGGAGAGACAGAATTCCACCAATTCTCTTCTATGCTGCCGCTGCTCTAGACACACACACCCACAAATACACAAAAACACCCACACGCTCTACAAAGGTAGGTAAGTCACCAAGCAAGCTCTTATAACAGAGTAGAGAGGCTGGGTGTGTGGGTGGATTTACGGTTGCATCTTTTTCTCTGTGTTGTTGTTATACAAAAAAGCTCGAAAGACAATTTCTCTTGGGATGTTTTTGCAGCTCAATACAGCCCGATTCTCAACTGCAAAATACAGGAATTTTTTTTTTGAACAAGCAAAAATCTTGAAGCAGAGAGAGGGTGCTTGGCACTTGCTTGCTTGATCATCATGGATGGGAATTCTATGGTGATCATAATGCTTGTGACCATGCTTCTGTCCATGGCACTGCTATGTGAGGAAGCCACTGCTGCTGCATACGTACGTCCTCCGGCTCGTCCCAACCTCATGCTCTTCGCGGGTGGGAAGAAGAGCATCCAACCTGATCAGGTATGGAATGAGACAAGGAATGTCCCAAATGGATTCTATATCCGATTCATCATGTGATGATGATGATGATGAGACAATTCTGTCTGAGAGATTGTGTATACCTAGCTTTCAGATCTACATCATGGCACCACCACTTCACTGCTCTTTGTGATGAAGGTGATGATCATGATGATGCTCTGAAGCTCAATTTGCTGTTTCAAAATGGTTACCGGCAGGTTTACTGTTGAATAGCTGCTGAATCCGGATGTCATGTGCCTCTCTCTCTCTCTCTCTCTCATGTCAACAAAGCTGTTTCATTGGGAGCATTTTTTTTAGCAATTGTCTGCAGTAGGCTGTATTTAGATTCAAGCTCTTAAGATTGAGGATTTCTTTCTGCACCTTTGCTTGGGGAGATATTGGATAACAGAAAAATGATTTTTTATCCTGGTTTGGCTGTTCTTGCTAATTGTCATTTTTGTCTGGGGTTTTGGGGGGGGGTGGTGTAACATACAGGTGCATGTATCATTGGCTGGACCGAACAGGATGCGTGTCTCATGGATGACTTCAAGCATGACTGCACCTTCCACTGTGCATTATGGAACTACCTCACGACAGTACAATGCCATTGCAAGTGGTGTGAAGAAGAGTTACAGTTATTTCTTGTACAAGTCAGGCCAAATGCATCATGTTGTTGTGGGTCCATTATTGGACAATACTACCTACTACTATATGTGTGGCGGCAGTGGCCACGAATTCAAGTTCACAACCCCTCCACCAGCGGGACCCGATGTGCCCATCAAATTTGCAGTTGTTGGTAAACTTTTCTGGAATCTTCTTTGATCCTTACAATATTGAACTGCAGTAATAGAAGTGGCACTTGGAATGAGAAGGAAGGATCATCAGGTTTGTTATGAAACCAACCTTGGGTATTGTTGACAGAGAGATTGAGCACTTGTGAAGAATATTGTCATACCAATGTTTATATTTGAGTGCCTGCTGAATATTGTTGGTCAAATTGATGATGGATGCTTTTCATCATTGCTGCTGCTTCATAGGTGATTTGGGTCAAACCGGATGGACAAAATCAACATTGGAGCACATCGAGAAGTCAAACTACAATGTTCTTTTATTTGCTGGTGACTTGTCTTATGCTGACTACTATCAACCATTGTGGGACTCCTTTGGCAAACTAGTTACGCCATATGCTAGTGCAAAGCCTTGGATGGTCACTGAAGGGAACCATGACATTGAAGGTATCCCTTATATTGTGGATCCGTTCAGAGCTTACAATACCCGCTGGCAGATGCCATATGCTGAGAGTGGCTCGGATTCAAATCAGTTCTACTCTTTTGAAACTGCTGGTGTGCATGTTCTTATGTTGGCCTCATATGCTGATTTTGATGAGGATTCCTCCCAGTACAAATGGCTTCACGTGAGGACACCATCTCTCTCTCTCTCTCTCCCTCTCTCTCTCTCGCTCCTGGTCTGTTTTTCTGTGTTTAGAAGTTTGTGCAATTTCATGGTTATCTGCTAGCCCAGCCTCCTTGCTGCTTGGATTTGGGTGGTAGATCCAATTTGGTTTTCTTTGGCATTTGTTTGTGTATCTTCTTGCTGTGGAAGACACCCTCCTTTCCATATACCAACCCATTTCTTTTTTTAAAATTCTTTCCCCATCTTTTCAACTATTTTGTGTTTGCAGGCAGACTTGGCAAGGGTGGACAGGAGTAGAACACCATGGCTAATTGCAGTGCTCCATGCTCCTTGGTACAACTCAAATGCAGCCCATCAACTGAATGGTGACAGGATGATGGCAGCTATGGAATCATTGCTTTATGAGGCACGAGTGGACCTGATATTTGCTGGCCATGTGCATGCATATGAACGCATGGTAATAATAAGCATTGTCCTTGACCCACCCATTGTGTGCAACATTCCAACTAGTCAACTTTGGGACTGACCTCCTCCTATGGCCACTTTCTGTAACTGTTTCCGTGTTGAATTAGTTTGAACGTTTTGCATTTGCATGCTAGGGTTACTTACTGTTTGAGGATTATCGTTCATTGGAATTGAAAGAGAGAGTGCTATGTGTGTCTTCGGTGGATGGCTGCAGACACGTGTATACTCGATGAAGAGGGATCCGTGTGGGATTATACACATAACAATTGGTGATGGTGGCAACCGTGAAGGTCTTGCCCAGAGGTACTGGCTTTTTCAAATTGCAGTCATTTGTTCAATGTACTACAGTGAGCAAAATGATTTGTTTCTGAGAACTTGGGGGGGAAGAACCTGGTGCCTGTAAAGGAGTATGATGGGTCTCTTTTTGACCAACTGTGAATTCAGATAGCTGGATAATTTTCAAGGCTGATTTCCAATTGTGTGTTTCTTTCTTGCCACAAAGTCTCTCTCTATTGTTAAATCCTTTTTCAGTTGTGAAATGAAGAAGTGCTAGTAGGGATGAGCAACTGAAATAGGTTGAAGGTAAATCGATGAAGTATCCAATGTCTTAAACAATCTGTTGTTGTTTGAGCTTCATACATTCCTGCAAGACATCTGAATGTTGATTGGGTTGGTGGTGGCTGCAGTTTCCTTGATGAGCAGCCAGAATGGTCAATGTACAGGGAGGCAAGCTTTGGACATGGGGAACTTGACATGGTGAATGCCACCCACGCCCGTTGGACCTGGCATCGAAATGATGATGATGAAGCTGTAGTGGCTGACGATATCTGGATCACCAGTTTGAGTGCTCCAGAATCACAATGCTCAGTGTCCTCCTCCACTAAGACGAGAGTAAGCAACAGGAGAGTGTTGAGGCCATTGGGTACATAAGCCTTTCAAAGGTACGGCTTTTATGTAAGCTATTTAAGCTTTCATGAAACAAGCATTTGGGATCCAAGTTCAAAGAAAAAGAGATGCGTTGTTGTAAGCTCAAAAATTCTACCTCCCATCTCCACCACAACACTGGTAGATGGTAATACCTACCTATAAACACCAGTAACATGGGTACAATATGTACATTCTCCATTCAGACTCTGATAAGTTACACAAGCATGGGGACATTTACGACAGTGGAAATCCCAACAACAATGAAATCAAACTCAGCGCTACCATTATTAATTTGTTATTGCATTGGACTCTGCATTCCAAGTTTTTTAGATCGATTGCTGGTTCCTGGAAATCTTGCCATGGATTGTAATATCATAAGTTAGCTTCTTATATCTGTGTGAGAGAGATAGGCTACGACAAATGTGTTGTGCTTGAAGGTTTTTCTGAGCCTATAATGAAATATGAAATTGTGTGACATGCTAGCTCTGTTGGGTCCAGAACAAAATCATGCCCATTTTGTCTCACTCTCTTGAGCTTACAGACAACCAACTGCATTTGCCCTTTTGTGTAATTTGTGTTGATGTTTTGTGTGTTTTAGGTTGTGTGGAAGTTTGAAGAGATGGGAACTGTCTTGGTGCACCGTACTCATTGAGGGCTTTCCACCGATAACAAGAAGTCTTAGATTTGGGCGGATAATATTAGAAGTTTTGGAAGCACAAAACACATGCCATCATGAAAAACTATCCATCAATTCCTAATTATCTTTCACTAAGGAGATGGACTTGGTACACAAAATCATCGGTGGTATGATATGAATAAAATTATGATGATGTTGAAATTCAACAAAAATTAGGATTGAATATCCATCAACTAGTAACTAATGATGAATCATCAACACTTGCTTACGTTTCTAGGATCAAGTCTTGCAAATGAACTTTCTAATTTCTTGTTCAATGTAATGTCAAGTGAAAATTTGTGTTCAAAATACTAGAATGATCAAATAATTGAGTTGGCCTAATAATGGTTTAATCACTTTTGTGCAAATTGAAAATTTTATTTGCAAATTATAGCTATGACACTAAAAATATTGATTGGATTTTATGACACATTGTTATAGACTATGTGGACTATATTTTCTCCTAGACACTATAGATTATAGTCCACCCTTGTAATGATTATTGCAACCTTGGGGATTTTGTTAATTGGCACAACAACATGCATTCATTTCAAAAGGTTAATTATTTGAAATTTTTGTTTACATCTACACCTTGAAATTTTGTTACCTAATTTAGAATCTAGATAATTTGTTGCAAATATAAGTTAGTTGAATAAAGTATCCTCCTTAATTACAACCATTTTTACAACATGACATGGAAGTCATAGGTGCATTTTAGTTAAAATGAACCAAAAGTGATCACTTGATTGAATCCTTATAACGAATGGGTAGTTTAATCAAAATGATGTGGCCAAATATGATTGGTAATTTAGGGAGAATCGTTCTAAAATCATGATTCTCATACTAGCTTAATTTTTTTTAATATTTATGATTCAAGAAGATGTTACAATATACGATTATATAATAGTATATATTTAAAAATTCTCATAAATATGTCATTGAAAAAAATTGAAAGATTTCAAAAAGTCCATTAAGCAACAAAAACAAGTGTTACATGCATTTGAATGTGTTTTTGGGTACTCCATACTTATTAAATTCATTTCAAAATTTTGCAAATGTTTTCATAATATAGCGAGCATAACATTGTGAAAGTTCATTCACAAAATTCAACATCAATTCAATTTATGAGTTTAAAAAAAAGGGAATTCGTTACACAAGCCTTAACTAATTTTAACAAAAATGCACTTTCATAAGATTGTTGTCACAAAATATTTATTTGAAAATGTTCGTTGGGAATATTGTTTATCACATGTGATGATCTTTCAGAATGTAATTGAGCAACAATAAATTCAAATTTTAATGTCATATGATGAAGGAACCAAATTTCCAATTTTTAAATAAGTTGAATTTTGAAACAAATCATTTTTATTGTATTCACGAGTTTAATTATATGTGTTCAACTAAAGAATAATAAGGGCATTCACAAGACAAACTACAACATACATGTATGTGTCAAAATAACATTTAAAAGGAACATTTCAATATCGTGATACCTAAACAACTTTGGCATAAATTTTTTAAAAAAAATTTGCCAATTTTTTTTAATTGTTACTAATTGTGTCAAAAAAATTACAAAAATTAAGAATCTACAAGATTTCGACTATCAAGTTTGAACTCCAAACCTTAAATATCAAGAACTTAAAATTAAAATAGTCTAGACACACTAACCTATCCCATAAACTTAAAAAGAATGTGTTTTTTATTTGTTATAACTATTACCTACCAAAATTTTCAAAATTAAAAAACCAAGTGCCAAAATTAATATATATAATTTAATTAATTATTTAACAATTTGTTGTCAAATCCAATTAAGGAGTACAATAACATTCTTTTTATATGTCAATGTAGATAATATTAATGGCAATGGACATGCATGACAAGAGTTGATAAATGGAGAAACACACGATTTGGTGATATTAATTAACAAAGAAAAAAGGTGTTCCTATAATAAAACTACAAAGCTTCTGAATTTAATGATATTAAACAAGGGTAAATAAATACAATTTGCAATCACAATTTTTCAAAATATTAGTTGAAAATAACAATGAAATCTCAACTTCATAAACGGTTACCATTACACAATACATTTGTTGAAAGTATTAAGTTGATTGCCCATTTAAATCACAATTAAATTAATGACAAATTATGTTAGCATAGTTAAATGTATTTTAAATTGGAATCAATTCAAATGTGAATGTGATTAAAGTTATTTAATGTTTGGATATAATCCCAAATTGTGAGTTCTGAAATCACTTTTGGTGATTTGAAATTTCAAAACAAAGTGATTAAACTTTGCAAGTTTTTCTATGTTTTATTCAAGTTTTTTTTGGCACACAATTTTTTTTTGTTTTATTTTTTTGTTTTGGGATTGGAATCCTGCTTGTTACAAGTGAGTTTTATTTTGGATCACCAAAAATGAAGTCTAATTGTGGTGCAAAACTATATGAACCTTAAACTAACAACTTATTAACACCATGTGGTGTGTTTTGTATTATGTTTAACAACTATAACATTCTCTAGGGAGTTGAATCCCAATTGGGCTTAGGTACCCAAAGTGTGGAAGTTCTATTGATGAAAGAAAACAACAAAAGGCAAGGAGGGGGGTAATACCACAAAGGGCCCATCCTCCTCTTCCCATTTTTCATATCTTTCTCTTTCCCTCTTTATCTCTCTTTGTCTTTGTTAAGGAAGGGCATAACAACAACTAATGACGACAATGAGGAGCACTACCATCACCATTGTTAGCCAAAAGAAATGTGATTGGTGGTCAATCCTTTATTAGTAGTAGCACAAGGGTCACAAGGGGGGTATTTTTCCTTTGTCCTCCTAGTGTTCATTGTCCGTGGTCATGCACACTATCAACAAGAGCAACAACAATGATTGCAACAATTGTTGCAACTTTGAAGGAGGAGGGGCAAGCATCGGCATTATAGCAAGCCAAGGCTTGATGCACCATTGTTGTTCAAGCTTATGCTTTCAAAAACTTCCTTGGTTTGGTTGGCTTGGGTGGCCTACAAATTGAAAGTTAAGCCTAGGATGAAAAGGGTCCAAGGGATCCAATATGGACCTTTTTTTCTATTTATGTTTTTATTTCAAATTTTTTACCTAGGGAATAGGTTCAACACCAATTTAAACGTACCATGTGGTTTTTTTTATTAATTATTTTTGGAATTTTGGAATTTTGGAATTTTGGAATTTTCATTTTCCATTTTTGGAATTTTTTGAACATGAGGTTTAGGAGAAGGCTAGGTTTGGCACCAATTCAAGCTTGCCATGTGGATAGGCCAAAAACCAAACTAAACTTGTCACATAATAGTGTTTTTATTTTTATTTTTATAATTTGTGAACCCCAACATTTAGTTGTTCGTTGATGAATAACCAAACATAAAACAAAACCAAAAAAAAAAAGATGGAGTCGTTCATCGCAAATAGTAGAAAAATCATTTTTGGTTTGTGAAAATTGTTGGAAAGTGAGGTTCATTGGCAAACAACTAAGCAAACATGTTGAACTTATGGAAAATTGTTGAAAATCAAAATTATTTATTGGTGGATAGTTAGATGAATGAAAATTGTTGAAAATTAGAATTATTCATTAGTAAACAACTTGGGGGGGGGGGGGGAAAAATTGAACTTTGAAAGTATACATTGGAAAACAACTAAAAGAGCAAAAATGATTAGATTTTGAACTTATTAGCAAACATCCACATGAACTCATTTGGCCCTAAAAAGACTAGTACTTTGGAGTTGTTAATTATTGAACAACTATGGGGGCATGTAAGCAATGTGTGAAAAATTCAAGGATTTCAAAGTTGGCAAATTCTATGAAACTTTTATACATTGGGGGGGGGTGGGCGGGATTTTTGAATTATTCATTACTAAATAGTTGTGCAAAATTTTGTGACAACATCTTATGTTGATTTTGGGACTCTTGAATTGTTCATTGGAGTTCAACAACTCAATTTCTTTTGCAACTATTTGTTGGCAAACAACTTAGTGGCCTTTGGGGGTTTTTTGGAAATTTCACCATGGTGGCATATGGTGTTGGCTTGGCATGAATTTTGTGTTGTTAAGTTTTTAGAAGAATTACTCACATGCAAAATTTCGACTTGTTTGGAAAAAACAATTGGAAATTTTTACAAGACATAGGATGTGGCATGTGCAAGAAGTGTTTTCGTCAAGTTTTTCAACAACTTATTGTTTATACTAGTATGTCCACACAGTTGTGTGCCATAGGTGGTGGAGTGCCACACCATCAATGAACATGAAATTTTTTAAACTTCTATTGTAATTTTTGAATATGAATTACAATAGTGGGTATTGTGTTGCATGAAAAATTCATTCCCACTTTGTGTTGTAGAATTGCACTAATTTCCGATCATTATGTTGGGTTGTGATCAAAGAGCTAGTGGGTTTGATGAATTGTATGCCATTGGCTAACACATTCGTAGGTTGATCTCTCAAAAACATATGCATATTTCACAATGGAAACCCAAGGTGAAAGGCTATGAGTTATCCCACACATACTAATCATTACAATGGTTGCGCACGGGACAATATTAATAGTTAGTTCTAACCAATGTGGAGGTTTTATTTGATTTTTGAGTTGCTCATGCATAGTTATTAGGGTTTTAGTTGGGTTTAAATTGTAAGGGGTTGGTGATATTGTGAATATTTTGAATTTCATCACTAATTTCCTTGTTGTGTGTTTGTGGTGGTGAAACCAAGTTAATGGCTAGTAAACCACATTTATTGTGTTCACAATGTGCTCAAGTTTTATTGGTCATGTGAATTTTTTTGTGGATGCAAGTCCCTTAAATTAGGATTAGGTTAAATCCACATATTCAACATCCCCATTTAGGGTTAAGGTTTGGTTACTTTGAATTTAAAGTTAAAATTCACCATGAAAATGACACACAATTTTGTAATAAAGGAGATGTTAAAGGGTATCAATTGGTTTATCAAGCAAGGGGCAAGGTTCAAATGATCCACATTACCATCATTTTCATTTGGGGAGATTTTTCAAATTTAAAAATCAATTCACCTCCAAATTTGATCATCACATCATTATTGTGGGACATGGAGAACATGTATATGGAGCCATCAAAGGGTGTTCATCCTAGTCATTTTGATTTCCATTAACTAATTTGGTTAGTAAGGTTCTAAAAACCTTTTTTTGTTGATTTAACCTGTCCATTTCCTTGTGGATAATAAACAATGGAACTAATATGTATAAGAATAAAATAATCAATAAGGTATTTGATAACATCATTGATAAAATGGGTAATTTGATCAATCACAATTGTTTATGGACATCCAAATCTCGTAAGAATATGTTCATACAAAAAACTTGGCAGTTATTACAATAGTGTTGGTGTGGAATGCTCGTGATTCCACCCATTTGGTTCCATGTCAATGGCCACCAAAATGTACCAATTGTTTAATAGTATGCTTGCAGGTTTAATAAGTCCAATAAATCCAATCCCCATTTTTAAAATTGTTCTTTACGTAAAGTTGTCACGACCTTAGTTTTAGGCTCGTGACCAAAGTAAGGGCATGGAAAGGTGTGGGCTGGGAATGTAACCTCGGAATCACATTCATAATCTTGGAATTGTAGGAAAATGTGAAGGAATGAACCCACACACTCCCAAACAAACTCCCACTTTGAGAATTGGAATCCCAATCAAATATTTTAAAAGCCATTTGAAGGGTCAAAACTCATTGAATTGAAGAATTCTTTATACCATTGGAAATCTCTTAAAACATAGATGTTTTAAATGGGGTCACATTATCCATTTGAGTACTTATAACACAATATATGGCCGAAAGAAGGGCCAGGAATCAAAATGTCAACTTAACTCCTAACCAGTAAAAGTCAAAAATCACCCTGATTTACTTACGTGTAGGCATTGTGCCACATATTATTGAAAAGCTCTTAACAAAAGCTATAACTTTTCTTTAGACCTCGCCTTGATCAAAGGTTTACACAAGAAGTTATGGGCGTTGACGCATTTTTAATTCCTTAAAGGACTCAAATGTGAGTCCAAGTAGAAGACATCGGAAGAGGGAGGAGTTGGGGCACGCTCCCTAGCTCACAACACTTTGAGGGGTAGAAGGGCATGTTGGAGCTCCAAGATGGGACTAAAAAGAATTAACAAGCTTCATTCATTCACACGGGCCTGCACACAACCCACACGAAGTGATTAATGCATAGTTGGAACACCTTTGGTGCTAAGACGAACCACGGGCAACACGGACACATTAGATTCACCATGGCCCGGACTAGGGGGAAACCACCACCTTCCCCCTTATAGTATACTCTGTGGCTGGCCGCGGAGCCTACATCCAAATGTTTTTCTCTCTCGAGACTCCCGAGTGGGAGTCTCGAAATCGTGCCAATTGAGATTCTCGTGACTATGGAGCCCCATAACTTTGCGAATAGACCTTGAATCAAGATGTAATCTAAAGAAAAGTTGTAGCTCTCGTCAAAAGCTTTCCAACGATATGTCGTATGCCCTCTGCAACCAAGTAAATCGGGTCGATTCCCGATTTTTTCTGGTCAGGAGTCAAACTAACAATTTGACTCCAGACCCTTCTTTTGGCCATAACTTGTGTTTTAAATGTCCAAATGAGCAATATGAACCCATTTTAGATATCTACGTTCCAAGAGCTTTCCAATGATATAAATAATGCCACAAGCCATTGAATTTTGACCCCTGAAATTACTCTCTGAAATTTCAAAAGTCCATTAGGACCCCATTTCCCAAAGTGGGAGTTGTTTTGGGAGTGTGAAAGTTCACTCCCTCACACTTTCTTACATTTTTGGGAGTATGTGATGTGACTCCCAAGCTTCTTCTTGGCCCGCACCCTTACAACCTCTTTGCCTTGACTCTTGGGCTTCCTTTTGGCCCGTAACCTTGTAACCCCTTTGCCTTGGTTATGAGCCCAAAGCTAGGGTTGCAACAGGCATCCAAAGTGGCAAGAGTCTTAATTTTGGGAATTTTGGGACTCTTAACTTGGGAATCCCGAAAAAAATGCCATTTAGGTGTAACCCCTATGGTGAATCACATAAAATACTATAAAAAGGAAGGTGGTGGTTTCCCTCAAGTCCGGGCTATGGTGGATTTTGTGAGTTTATGTATGCTCATGATT
>Ga0209611_10001600_pt1 | contig 39036 bp, 32 predicted proteins | sample S1TSphgellanicum_3_FD_187693 | JGI IMG/M metagenome (GOLD analysis project Ga0209611, IMG submission 187693) | Host-associated microbial communities from peat moss isolated from Minnesota, USA - S1T2_Fc - Sphagnum magellanicum MG (SPAdes) (version 2) | ecosystem: Host-associated > Plants > Peat...
GGGTAGCGCCGGGGGGGGGGGAGAGAGAGAGAGAAGGAGAGGAAGGGGGTTCTTGTTTAGATTCTGGTACTCTCTCTGGATGTTACAGTGTCGCAGAGGTCTGAGATTTCCTTGAAAGCCATAAATGAGCGGAAAGACAATTACATGATACTGTGCTCAGTGGAGAGAAAAAGAAGCGCGGAAATGTTGAGTGAAGAAAACATTATGCGATTGCAAATTGGAGGAAGAAGAAAAGTCCATTCCGATCGTCACGACTTTTTTCTGATTTGATTGGGTAGTTTTTTGAGTTCCATGTCGACGACCAAAAGCTGCTGGATGTAAGAGTGAAGAAGCAAAATTTTAAAAAAAAGACAAGAGGCAACGGGGACTGTTTTGAAACTGAAGGAAGACGGATGTAGTTAGTTGCATACCTATTGTGTGCTTTTGCATCTTGTGTGCATGCGTGCTCTCGCAATGCTGTAATTCCTCAACAGCACCCTACACGGCCCTGCGGGGGCATGGATGATGCGCGCAAAGAAAAAAACTTTTACCCATCTCTGAAAGGGGACATGTACATCCTCCTCTCTGCACGCAACAAATACACCAGAAGCAGGAGCAGAAGAGCTCAATTGACTACCTCTCTGTATTCATATCGTACAGGAGCTTCTTCTTCTGAACATCGGCGGCACGTCTGTTCACGATAACATCAAGGTGGGTGGTGGTACTTCAGGCAAGTAAACGGCAACAAGCATTCATGTTCTCTGAGGAAGCAAGATGGATGAGGAGGAGCTCTATGGACTCAAAGGAGGTGATGTATGAGCTGCTTTTAAGAGGTGTGGGTGCATGCTTAAGTCATCTATAGAGGGTAGGGTACATTTTTGCAGGTGGATGGAACTCCTCCAAGGGCATAAGATTGCTACCTGAGACAGTCATGCATAAAAGGTGCCTGACATTGGGATCCACAAAGGTATGATCTGAAAGCTGTAGTACTCTTCTCCCCTTTCTTTCCACAACCAGACCCTCAGCTGCTAGCTCCTGCAAAGAATTTAGCCCTGTATGGTGCTTGCCCTCCTCCAACCATAGTTTCTTTGGCAAGGATTCTGGTACCCTTTGATGTTAGCCACCAGTGTCAAAATAGCATTCTTTTCAAAATGAATCTTGTGGCCGCAGGAGAAGATCTTTCATCCTGACTCATTCAAACAACAAAGTTCAAGGATATTCTTCAACTGCTGATAGGCCTTTATGTAGGCCTTAGCAGTATGGATCCTCATGAAGTTCAAGAAGATTGTCAATTCGTGTGAAATCTGTCAGAATTGATTGTCATCTTGTTTGTCATACTTTGTGCATTTGTCTGATATTTTTTGTCAACCTTGTCTTGGCCTTAGGGCTTAGATGTGCTTCCTTCCTCACAGGAAGCTTAAATGAACTGAAGCTTACCTTCACAAGCTAACCAGCCTTTTGTGAATTAGCTATGACTCTTCAGTGCTTTCTGACATCATGACCAAGTCTTCCTGTGCTTATTCAATACAACAGAAACCCAAGATGCATGTTTTTTTGTACGTTTGTATGCTCCCAAATTTTGGGCTTTTTTTTATCCACTTATCTATACCCTGCATTGGGAGCTGATGAAGTCAGTCAGTGGGGGGTAATGGCTGCTAGTCACTGCCGTTCATGATGAAGGTGATGGTCTGATGCTTCATTACTGATGCTCAAGGTTATGACTGCAATTATTCTTGTCATCTTTGTTTTGATTTTGGCTGGAGCTGACACAACAGCTACCTTTTATGTGTTTACTATGGAGTTTTCTATGCAATCTTGTAGATGTATCAACTTCCTGTCAATACCAAGGCTGCATCCTGTTCAATGTGAATTCACTTACACACAAGGTCATGGAGAGATTGTGTCCAATTCAAAGGCTGTCCTTCCTAGACTGAAAATGAATTTGGGTTTGTGTCAAAGACGTTGGAGCAAGGTTCCAATACTAGGGATGAGCTATTGCTAAAAGCATATTCTGGTTGGACTTTTGTAGCAGATTCTCTTGCTTCTTATATGGGTTGAGATTGTAGCCTCACATGGAGATCATAGCCGCTTCCATTGGCATGACAAGGGCCAACGCAGTGGGACACCACAGTCCCATTCTTGCATTCATGATAAGATTCTTGAACAGCAGCGACGTATTGGTGTCAAGCAGTACAAGATTACTCCACAGGTTAGTTGTGTTCAATGCATTTGGATTTATGCATGTATCACTGTAAATGAGATACCAGTAATCATTAAGATTGATTTGGTGACCTGGTGACCATTCTGGCATCATAAGTGTTTGATGGAGCAGAGGCTTAGTATTAAGCAGATTGTGCTGCAGGTTTATGAGGATGAAGTTGAGGTGATCATGGAGGACCCACATAGCCGGAGATTATTGTCAGTGCCAAGCAGGGCAGATGCAGAACTGGAAAAACATCAGCCCATAAGGATCTTCTTGAACTACGATGCAGTGGGACATTCTACTGACCGTGACTGTCATTCTCTTCATGATGTAGTGAAGGTGAACAATTTATTATGTTCCCTTGCTTCTGCTCTGCCATACCTACCTTAGGAAGTTGTGGCATAGTCAAACAGATATTCAGACACCTTGAGTCAAGCTAGATTGATGGGAATTGTTTAATATGTATCTTTCTACTGTTTGTAGAGGACTAATGGTCCTACCCATGTGTGTGTCTGGCCACAACAGCAAGCTCATTGGCTCAATTTACTTTCATGCTATTCTTGGGCACAAAACTTTGATTCCCTTTAGAGTCTGACCTACAGTTTGAATTCTTGCATTAAGCAGTTGGGTGAACCTGCACCAAGTGCCACCCCAGGATTTCCAGCATGCAATTCCCTCTCTGAGCCACCTATCTATGGAGACTGTTGGTACAACTGTACAGAGGAGGACATCTCTGGAGAGGACAAGAAGAGACGCCTTCATGAGGTTTTTCTCTTGTTACTTTTTTCACAACTTCATAAGGAGAACTGTGTAATCTTGTCTGGAACTCAAGTCTGAGCAGCATCATCAACGGTACTTCCACCAATATGCCTCCTCTGGAATTTTGACTTTTGCTTGTATGCCAGGCACTGGGGGAGACTGCAGCCTGGTTCAGACGAGCTTTGTCTGTAGAGCAGATCAAGGGCCCCTTACGTCTGAGTGGTTACTCTGCTTGTGGTCAAGATGGAGGAGTGCAGCTTCCAAGGCAGTATGTTGAAGGTACACTTTGCAATTCTTCCCATTTTTTGGAACACCACCTTGACTGAATGCATTTTACAACAAAGTGTTCCTCTTGGATGTTGAAATGTTGTTACTTTTCCATTCTTTCTATGTTGTAACTCTCTCATAGATGGATGGAAATGCAGAGGGAGTGGAAGATGCAGACTTGGTGCTTTTAGTGACAACTCGGCCTACCACCGGCAACACCCTGGCCTGGGCTGTGGCCTGTGAACGTGATCAGTGGGGCCGTGCAATTGCTGGTAAAACAAATGGCCAACCTCTTTCTGATGAGTTTGTCTTTACAGATATCATTTTGCTCAAGTTCTGTTGTTGAATGTTGCCTACAGTGGTAGAATACTTTTCCATGAGGATTTGATTGATGTATCTTGTAAGGGATCCAATGAAGCTTTTCATGTCAAAATTATGATTTTCTTATCTTTCTATGGGACCAGGATTGTTTGGAAGTGACTACATCTAATAGTGGTGGCTTTTGCAGGTCATGTAAATGTGGCACCCAGGCACCTTACTGCTGAGGCTGAATCTTTACTCTCTGCCACACTTATTCATGAGGTAGCAGCTTTCTTGTGTTGTGACTCTATAGCTGAAGAATGCAACAGTGTTTCATATTGTTTTGTCTAAGGCCTTCATGTTACAAGTGACTCTGGGACCTGTGCTGTAAAATCTTTGGCTGGACTCATTCCCATCTGTTTGATAAAAGATTTGACTGACTCTATTTACATGCCAGAGTAGATCCACTTGCATTGACTGTGATCTACTGCTCTTGGCAAATGCAGGTGATGCACGTACTGGGGTTCGATCCACATGCCTTCGCACACTTTCGAGATGAGCAAAAGCGACGACGTAGTGAGGTTTGCTTATCTTCCCATGCTTTGACTTTGTAGTATGTGTATCTTTAGATCCATGGTGCAAGTCAGATAGTGAGTGTCCAGACGAGTCCTTCTCTGTGGTCATTGGGCAGGTCACCAGTTTATGCACTCAATGATTCTGTAGATTAAGTGATCATCTTCAGAAGCCAACTGATCTGTATTTTGCCTGCAGGTTGTACAGCAAGAACATGACCGAAAGCTGGGGCGAATGGTTACTCGTGTTGTGTTGCCACGTGTTATTATGCATTCACGGCAGCATTATGGGGTACCAAAGGCCTTCCATGCTCTGCTGCTCATCTTATTATGGATTTGTCATGAACACTTTTGGAAAGCATGTCCCACAGATTGGCAACAAAGAAAATCATGATACTTTTTTCTTGTTATTCTGGTTTTATTGATTAACTTATTAGTTGAAGTCTATGTTATCCAACAGCTCTACAATTTTCTGCAACTGCTTTGATTCTTGTCTTTGCCACATTACATAGTTTTTGTGTTGATTTTCACTGTTGTCAAGGTATTCCATGTTCATCAGTGTGTTCATTGTTTTCCCCAGTTGTCAAATGGCTGTTTGAGGTTTTGAGGGCATATTCATTGGGGCATTTATTCTCATTTTCATCTTGGAGGCATTGATTTTTTTGGTGGATCTGACCTTGACAGGCTTATGATGACAAGTTCCCTGGACTGGAGCTGGAAGATGGTGGAGGAAGGGGTACTGCAGGTATGATGAATCTGATCTCTTTGCACACCTCTTTTAGATTAATCAAAGTCTCCATTGTGTGCAAGCCATTACAGTTATGAATACTCCCCCAAATGAAGATAAAGTTACTGTGCATGATTAGTTATTTGACGCTTTGAGGCCATGTTGTGCAAAACAGGAAGTTTGATGATCACACTGATTTGGGGCTCCGTGGCTTTCAGTGGATTTTACAAGTTCAATTTTTTGTTAAAGGACCTTTCTAACAGGTCTGACATTATATGTAGCAGGTTCACATTGGGAGAAGCGACTACTCATGAATGAGATTATGACAGGGTCAGTTGATACCCGCTCAGTGGTGTCAGCCATGACCCTAGCACTGTTGGAGGACAGTGGATGGTACAAGGCAAATTATAGCATGGCTGAGCAGCTTGATTGGGGCCAGAATCAGGGTACAGAGTTCCTCATGTCACGGTGTGATGCATGGAATGGGGCCTATCACTGTAATTCCACCCATTCCTCAGGCTGCACCTATAATCGTGAAGCAGAGGGCTACTGCCCAATAGAACAATATAATAATGATCTGCCAGCATGGGCACGCTATTTTCCAGAACCTAATAAAGGTAAGTGATGTCCCAATTGCTGTACTAAACTACTGTTTCTGTGGAATTGTATGTACAGTTACTGAGTGGGTGTACAGGTAGGGGACCATGGATTGGCTAGTACTTGAGTCTGAGATACTATTATCAGTAGTTATTGGTCTGAGGAGGCATGGCAGGTGTTTTCGTGCTGATGTTTTGCTTGCAGTTGGGGCAAAAGTCAGGTCATTACTTGAGAAAAAATTGTTGATTTTGGGACTGTATGAATGCAGGAGGACAATCATCACTGGCTGACTACTGTGCCTACTATGTTGCATACTCTGATGGCTCCTGTATAGATACGAATAGTGCTCGATCTCCTGACAGAATGCTAGGGGAGACTAGAGGTCGTGAGTCCAGGTGAGCAAAATATCTTGTGAAAAATGGAGCATTTTTTGTAAGTATGGAATGGCAAGAGACACATGCTGAAACTTTCAGCATCCTAGATTCAAGAGTGTCAAATATGTTTAGCATTACATGCTATGACAAGCAAAGTTAAACCATGAAGCAATGCAGTACCAGACCTCTGTACATTTCTGGTAATGTTCACGAGGAAAGATAATTTCTTGCACCTGACTGGATTGTGCATGAACACAGATGCATGGCATCATCACTAGTGCGCACAGGATTCGTACGGGGTTCTTCAATGCAGGGTCATGGCTGTTATGAGCACCGTTGCAGTAATCAAACCCTTGAGGTACAGAAGGTCCTTAATTTTCTTCAAAGTGCACAGCACATTTCCCATTAGTGAGAGGAAATCTTGTTGATGAAGAACACATTTTTGCTGCCCAGATCATAAGGGGTACACATTGCAATGTGCAGGTTGCTGTTGATGGAGTATGGCAGACCTGCCCAATTGGTGGTGGGCCTATCCAGTTCAATGGCTTCAATGGTCTGTTTCTTGAGTTGCAAAGACTTGTTCTAATAGCAGAGATTCACAGTTTCATTTTCCACTTCTGCTTGACTCTGAAGAATCAGTGTAAAAAGACCAGAAACAGAATTGTCGGAACAACCACTTGGACAAGTTGTTTGATGGAGAAACCTTTGAAAGATTGAACTCTTGTCCTTTGTGCCATCTGAAAGTCTTTCTGGCTGTTTTGATGAGTTTTGCAGGAGATTTGGTGTGCCCACCCTACTATGAGTTGTGTGACAGTACTGTTCCATACATTCCAGGAGCATGTCCTCATGCTTGCAATCTCAATGGAGAGTGTATCAATGGGGAGTGCCACTGTTTCCTGGGCTTTAGTGGTGAATATTGCAATCAACGTAAGTCTGTTCATCTCTGGTTGCCATCTATATCCCATTTGGAAAGAGTGACAATTTGGAGGATCAGATTTCTCTGTGCCTGCTGACAGCTCTGCTTCTGCATTGTATCCAGCTGTGTAGCTTGAGTTCTCCATGAGAAACTAGTTATAAGCTCATATGAACCGTTCAATTCAGTGACCTCTGAAATATTTTGAAGCTGTCTGATTTGGCCAGAGTATGAGTATTTCTTTGCTTGGGATTCTATGAGCTTCTGGAGACTAATTGGGTCCGGTTACAGGTGTTTGTCCCAGTGGGTGCAGTGGTCATGGCACTTGCACAGCTAATGGAGTGTGTGATTGTGAGTTGGGTTATACTGGAACTGATTGCTCCACAGGTATGTTTCTGTATCTTGGAATGCACATGTATGCATGGCAATTGATACTCAGACATTGATTTAAATAGCAAACATCAATAACTTTCTGTAATATTTTGCAGCGGGATGTGACGAGCAATGCAGTCTACATGGAGGAGTGTGTGATAATGGGGTCTGTGAATTTCGATGCTCAGATTATGCTGGGTATACCTGTCAGAATAGTAGTGCACTGATTCCAAGTCTGGCACTATGTGGGGATGTACTAGCTGGAGAGGCTAAGGGGCAACACTGTGCTCCAAGTGAGTCATCCATCCTCCAGCAGCTGGAGGCTGCAGTGGTTGTGCCCAACTACAACCGACTTATTCCAAGTGGCCGCCCTTTCTTCAGCATGTTCGATAATGGCTACTGTTCTGCAGCAGCAAAGCGCCTTGCTTGCTGGGTATGGTTGCTGAGCAGCCCTTTTGTCTCACCTGTTGGACACAGATCTTTTCCTGTGCACAGATCTATTGCTGTATTTTCATTGTCTTTGTATGGTGCTTGCAGATTTCCATACAACGGTGTGACATGGATGGTGACAATCGACTAAGAGTTTGCCAATCTGCCTGCCAATCGTACAATAAAGCCTGTGGGGCCCGTCTTGACTGTTCTGATCGCACTTTATTTAGTGGGGAAGAAGGCTATGGATCAGGCACATGTACAGGGGATGGAACAACAGAGGCATGGTTGCAACTCCACTTGAGAACACTGTTACTTGCTGGGCTATTAATTGCGATCACTGGCTTTTTCTTAGCCACCATTCGGTATATTTGTCAAACACTTCAGACATCAGGTAGTGGAGTCATTGGAGACAGTATGCATGATCTGCATGGGCCTTATGTGGTCATTACTGAGGGAGAATTTGAAGGGGGTTGGAGTGGAACTGGTAGAAGAAAACCTTTAGGGACCTTTTGCAGCCTTCCCATGGAGCCTCTGTTATCATTATTCATGCACAAGACAAGTAGACTTCCTTCAAGACATTTGCTCGGTGATATTCTTCTAATGCACACACAGCAATTGCACCCTCACAGAGCAACTAGAGGGGTGGAAAGCATGTTGGAGGAAGGTAACTGATCATTTTCAGCCTCCCTTCCACAATTCAGACCCCCTTCTCTCTCTTTTTTTTCCTTGCAAGGGGCTGCTCTGAAAACCTGTATTTTTTGTTTCCTGAAAGGCTTACCGAGTCATTGGCAATCTATCTTGGTCTCACCTGAAACTGGGTGGGAATTCAAGGACATTTTGCTTATTGTATTTACAATGTAGATGTATAAAATCCAATTCCTGCTGGAGGACATACAAATTGTGTAGTTTTCATTGTTGTTGTTGGGGACTAATGAACCTAGAGGTGGAAGGTTTTGGCCTTGAAAGAGAACTTTATGTAGACAAAGACAGTGGTCAAGCAGATATAGCTTCATGGCTTGCTAATATGAAAAGGACAAATCTTCACATGCTTCTAAATGGTGATTAGCTTCTGCCAAAATCATGGAAATTATCTCTTGACTTTGCAAAGCACCGAGAGATAATATTGTCAACTCAAGCTTGCCTATTTTGAGAGAGAATTCCTTTGAATGAGGAATACAAAAACAATAAGCATATTGACCACTAAACATATAGTAGGTTGAAAATGTCTTTTTATTTTGGAATTGTGAATTGATGCAACCAAGTAGAAGAGCTTCTATTTTTTTTTATCAAAAATTCTTTTTGGGTGCTATCAAGTGTGGTTAGAGGCTTCAACTGGCAGGTGCAATGGGGAAGTACATGTCAATGTTAAGGGGTTTTGATGACAATAAGGCATGCAATAACCTCTAAGGATGACAGCTTAAGAGGGGGGTGCTTTTGTCCAAAGACAACAAAGTGCCACCTCCCAAAAGAGTATATGATGAAAGTTTTAGGTGTAATAGTGGGATATGCCTTTGACTGAAGTATATGAAACCTCTTTTTAAAGTTAACCATCTCAGTCAGGGTTTTATTTTTATCTTTTAAAAGGTGTGCAAATGGAAATGGTTTTGCCTTCCTATGTGCCTAAGTGGCTCCTATTGAGTTTTTCCCATAAGAATAAGTGGTTTCTAGGTCACTTGTTGATTCAATTTTTTGGCATATATGGCTTTTGGCATGTGACTTTTTCAAAATAAGTTCAATTGGCAATTCATTTCTTAAAAATTTAATCCCAATTGGTAAGCATAGAAAAAATCAAAGTAATGCATGTTGCTCATAACTCCTCACTCATAACAAATGAGAAAATTGGCTACTCTGAACCACTTTGAACCACATATAACAATATCAAAATTGCATAACCATGGAGGAGTTGAACTTCAGTTTGATATGAGACTTTGATTAATGCAATTCAAAATTCCACTACCACACCCAAATGTCAATAAAACTCATATGATGAAATAAATACAATCACCATGCTTGTCTAGATCATGGAAACAAAAAAGATTAGGCAAGAAAAACATAATGAACACAAGGTTTTAAATGCTATCATCAATTTGCATTTTTTGATCTTTCCAACTTATAATGACCTTTTGATAAAGGATTTTTTTTTTTGAGTAAAGAACTCTTGTGCAAAAATGCATAAACAATTGTGTCCAAATGATGCCCCAACCAATTGCACAATTTGTCTTTCATGAATGAAAGAGTGGAGAAAGTGCAATTGTTTTCCATGGATTTAAGCATTAAAACAACAGTTATTTTAGCCAACTTCATATCTCAATTGGTTGTTGAATCAACAAGCCATTGTTGCTAATTGTCACTTACAACTTTGTCACTAGATTGGTATCGTAAAGCTTAGACATGGCCTTGGGTGCTTGTGTCTTCATAGTGAATTTAAACATAGATTGTTACAAGTTTATAAGTTTAATATCCAAAGGTTTTACAACCTAATCCACTAAAGGTTTCACCCTCTTCAATCCACAATATAATGTTTCTTGATGACATTAAGATGCAAGGAAAAGAAAAATCAATGTTAGGTTGCATCCAAAATTGTGGATACACAATGCTGAGAACATTCATTAACTTAGAATCCACAAAACACCTATCTAATTATGTGATAAACATGTTAGCAACAATAATATTGGACACTAGAACAACGGATGCCAAGAAAATATTCATGTAGATTGGTTAATTAGCCTGATGGGGATGAAAATGTGAGCCCACAACAAAAGAAAGTGGTTTTTATCACACAAAAAGTCATGGTTCATGACATTTGTGTGTAGTAAATTGTGCAATCTATTACAACATACAATATGTGATGTTTATTGTGACATAATACACACAAATTGCAATTTGACATTAACTAATGGCACATATTACAAGATTCAACCTTTACCAATTGAAAGGCTATCTTTTGACATTTTCATAATCATAGTTTGGTATTTTGCTAGGACATGCTTTAAAGGCTCCAATATCCATCAACTTTTGACATTTTTCAAGATTTAAAGTCCTATTATTTCAACAATCACAACAAGATTATTGGATTCCAAATGTCATTTTAGTGAACTTGAAAATCAAGAGTATAACGAGTGAAACGAATCTTTAAACTTGGTCACCACTGGTAAGTTAAACAAAACTTGGACAATAAGATTTGTCCTATGGACCATACAATGTTGTCGCCATCATGTAGGGAAAATGTTTATCCTTCAATGGTGATATGACTCCAATGTGGTATCCCTAAGAAAAAAAGGTTCCATTTGCACCAAAACTAACAAACCTTTCATGTAATTCCTTTTTAATCAACCCTATTTGCTACATAAGGGATTGTGTGATGAAAAGGGTTAGGTTGTTTGCATTGTCACCTTCAAAACTTGCTCACACATACAATCTACCATCTCCCAACCTACCCCATCATATCAATGTTTCATGGGATTAGTAAGAACAATCAATTGCACAAATAACTCTTGCATTGTTGTATGTTTTGTTTTGGGGTGGCCATGATTGAAAAAATGAAAAATTAAAGCAAACTTGACACGTTTTGTTTCTTGTCAATTTGAGTTGCACCATGAATGATTTGCTACAACATTGTTTCAAAACCTTTGGCAAAATACAACTTTTCATTAACAACATGAATGTTGTTTTTCAAAAAATAATGTTTTTCCTTTTTCATCCATGGCATAGCTACCAAAACCTCACAATGACCTACATGTTTCCATAGGGAATTTAGTTTGTGAATAAGGAATTTATTTCTACCCTTAATTTGAATGCACACCTTACATTAGACTTGAACGACTTGCCATCAAAACCAAAGACAAACTTTATTGCTCATGTACTTTGAAAATGCCTATTAGATTCATAGGTCTTCATTCTAATTTTTTGTATCTCGATATTATTTTATATTGTAACAAAGTCCAAGATTATACATTCAAATTGCACAATAGAAGAAACATCTTTGAAAGAACCAACATTAGACTAGCGGATTCCATCCCCAGATAGATATTCATATTTAAAGTTATTAGGAGGTAGAAGTTTTGACATTATCTTAAGAGTCCAAGGACCAAGACCTAATGCATGTTAATGGTCACAAAAATTATAACCTTATTGGTGTTGAAAAATGAAAACACAACCAAATGTGAACACAATGCCATGATCACAAGCCCTATTCCCATGATTATCACCACTTGTTGTTGATCTTAGAATTGTTAAACAATTGATCAAGGGGGCTAGGACTTGCATTGTTGATGGTTGATGATCAACCAATGAACCATGGTCCAAGACTAACATTGTCAATCATGAACTAAGACAAACATCATCAATCTAGGGACCAAGACTTGGATTCCTAAAATTGTTGCACAAGTAATAATTGATATGAGATCATGATCACGATCACAATTGAAATTTCACAAGAATGTTTAGATTAGAATGTTGATCAATTAATCCCAATACCTAGCCCAAGATTGTTAACTCTTGACTCTTAAGTTGTCAACCATCCAACATTGATATAATGTTGCAAGTTGGTCTTGAAAATTTATTATAGAGATAAAGTTCATACACAAGAACATGATGTTTCAAAGTCTAAACATAGGAACTCAATACTCCATAGACACAAAGACACAACAAAACAAACTTGGGTAGGAAACTAAAGACTTCAAGCCTTCAACTTTGAATGCAAGCCATAAAAAACAAAACAACTCAAATGTAGAGGCAAAATGCACAAGGACACAGAAATTCGAGAAATGTTTGGATTAGGAGAATTGGAGATTTATTTCACCATTTATTTTTTTGGAGTTAATTGTTGCACAACAAATTTTCAACATTCATGATGTGAACAAGTAAACTTTCAAAGTTTAAGGCACTAAACTCATTACTCATGCTCTAGAGTTTGCATTGCATGACACAATGCAAATTGCAAACTCCATTTCAAAACATTGAGTGATTTGCAAAATTTTGAAACTCAATTCCTAGGATCTAATGAGCATTGAACAACATGTTATGTAATGCATTATGTGCACCATGATCATTTTGGCAAACCCTATGATAATCAAAGTAGTGAAGGTGGGTGATAAGGGATTGCAATATGTTAATACAAGAAGTGAACTATGTTACAAAAAACAAGACAATTGTGTGAATGGAAGAGGTAGGAAGGTGTCACATTATGAAACCTTAAGTTTTTGATTGTAAGATCTATCCTTTTTATCTTGGACCATATACAGTCAACATGACATTAAGAAATTTGTGGTGGGGAATTAGTGGTAATTGTGAATCAATGGCTTAAATAGATCTAGTAAACAACCCCCTCTCTTTTTTAAAAAAATTCCTTGCTTACCATTGTTTTTTATGAGCCATTTGGTGAAATTTTTAAGAAAACAAAAATATTGATTCCAATACTATTTCAATTGAAGTGGGCTTAATTTCAATGTTTTTGGAAAAATATTTTATTATTTTATTATTTTTTTTGAAAAACAAAAAAACTATGATGTGGTGAAACACTAATTAATTGTAGAAATTCTTGAAAAACATTTGCCATGCCAAAAATCTGAAAAAAATTCTCAAGCACACTAGCTCCATTATTTAGTGTAATGTCACATCATAAATTATTATTATTATTATTATTATTGCCAAATGAAAGTGAATGATAATAATAATAATAATAATAATAAGTACTTTGTATTGAACTAAGCTAAGTATTATGCAAATGGTTGTTACATTATGGGAATGTCTGGATTTAACAAGTGAAAGTTTGGATTAGTGTTGGCTAAATATTGAAAAATGATTTAGGTAACTAGTGATGTTTGTGGTAAGGTATTGAAATTCAACCTACCCAATATCAATTTGTTGAAAAGCAACAAAATGTACTACTCTTTAATATTAGTTTTGTAAATATTTGTCAAGATTTGATTGGTTTCATATCACTTTGGAAAAAATTTGATTCCTTACTTATATCAAGTGTGAAGATATGCATGTCAACCAAGTAGGTTATTTCTAAAGCTTGTTGCCTATATAATTTCAACTTTTTTTGCCAAACTTGAATTTCCTCTTGATATTTGGCTTGAATCAATTGGTGATATTTGAATTTTGAAACTTCATTAGCATACACATCATGGAATGCCATCATTTTCAAATTTTCATGTGGAATATTGTATATGCAACTAATGTTGAATAATAATTAATCCTCTAAAAGGCAAGCTGATCTTTTGTGAGCTTACTATGCTAGATTTCAAGACGATCTAACTTTTCTTGGGTACAACCAATCTTAACCATTAGGCTACCCCAATCATATATATATAACATTTAACTTGCACTATCAAAAATTTTAAATTTCTAACCTTTGAACATATTTTATGTTTTTTCATTTGGAAGATTTGGGACTTATGCCATTCTTGTAAATAATTCCAACCTTAAACATTAGTCATTGATGCATGTGTGTTCAACACTTATGAATCACAAAGCCTCACCCCAAATTCCATTTTCCCATTCTTTTGCTTAGTTGTCTTTTTTTTCATTTAAATAATGTTGCAAGCTTAATAAATAGAAGGAAATGGAGATAAATTTGGATTTGTCCTGGGCCAGGAATTATGTTAGCCATTGGCTTGAAGGATGTGCCATTACCTAGTGTCAAATTGTAAATTTTGTACATGCTACAATAAACATCACATATTGTACATTGTAATGGATGAAACTATAATTGTTTTATCTTACATTTGTCATGAATTGTGAGTTTTTGAATGACAAAAACCACTTTCTTTTGTTTTGTCAAAATTTTTAAAATGCAATCAAACAACTTAAACATTGACACCTACCTTGACACAATACTTCAATTTGAGTATTTAGAAAAATTGATTCTTGGCATAATGGGTGAGTATGAAGGGGTTCCAAGGTCTAATATTTCAAAAACTAATCCTTATGCATAAAAAGATGGGTATTCCCAAAAATAATACTTGAAAAGTTTGATAACCAAAGATATTGCTTAGAGATGTAAATTGATACTAAGTGGATCCATTAAATTTCAAAATTCAATTCTCTTATACCCTTATGACAATCAAAAATTAAAATTAGAGCAAAAACCTACTTAGCCAAGCATTAAAAGAATCAATATCTAACCAACATTGGTTATGACCAACAATAGAATCAAGATCTCCAAAAACTTTGAATTTCCCATATCAAATATAGGTTGTTTGGTTAATTTTTTAACGCGTTGAGCATACCAACAACTACTAGTATTTTTGTTTTATTTTTGCTAAAATTTCACAATATGGCAACAAAAAAAAATATGACCCTTTTGTCATGGCACATTGTCTTCACATTATGAGGAATTTTTATAAAAAATCTGCAATATTTGAAAAGTAGGTTCTAACATGTCACCAACCTATAACATGAGTCCTAAACTTTTCTAACTTGCGCCCAATTTGACGAAGTCCAAGATTGGGAAGCTTTCCAACTATGTAATAACTTTAGGGATGGGCCCTTGTATTATTGTACAAGGGTCATATTTTGAAGTGCCCCTCATAGAGTGGAAGGGCTTGTTGTTATGCTCCCCCTTACTTATCAAGTTCCTCTCTCTTTTATTATGTTGGGTAATTCCCTAGGAGAAGGGCATTACACCCCAAACCTCAAACTTCATCCTTGGTTTGTAGGGTGTAATGGCATGCTATCCCAAGTGTTCCCATTGTGTTCCATCAAGTTCCCAAAGGGTTCCTAAAGTTCCAAGTGTGTTCGATATATGTGTTCCCAATAGCACCACACTTTTATCCCATATGCTTTGCCCAAAGTTGTCAGCTTTTTCACCTATATATATGTGGGCCATAGGGTAAGGCACTCTAAATTGAGAATAGATTTTTCTATATTGGAGAGCCTCCAAAGTTTTAGTTTTTTTTTTTTTTTTTTTTTTTTTTTTTTTTCCAATAATGTGCCAATCAAAATGACTAATTGTAGATAAACAAATAAAAATTTGAACTTGAGAAGCACCCCATCTAATTAAATGCAATAAAAGATGAACAAATAAATACATACCCTTAAGATGAAGGTACCTACCTACCCACCTTCCAAATACACTAGGAAGTCTCTCCGAAGTACTTTGTGCAAATTGTATATGGCCTACCTAATCACTTACTTCCATGAGGAAGAAAGAATCTAATTCATGAAGACTTGTTCTTCTTGTGACAATTGAGGTGAATAGGATACAAATGCCCCATTCATAAAGAGAATCTCAAGGAGTTGGCATGTTTGGTGTAGAGCCAAATTTTTGTCGGGTATCTAACTACACAATAGTCACAATGTGTTGGGGTGTTCTCTTTGTTTGTATTACTTATGGTAATAAGATTGTGGAGTATACCCAAGGCATTGTTATCATGAGCTTCACAATGTATTCCTACCCTTTTAATTTGAGGAGTTGCGTTTTCATACCCCCCAAAGCAAAAAAAAAAAAGAAAAAGAAAAAAAAAAGAAAAAAAAGAAAAAAACCCTAAATACAAGTCGTGCCATGAGTTCATGGAATTGGGTTTTTGTGCCAATGGCCCAAAACTGCATTTCCTAGTGCCATGTGGTTTCGTACCACGAGCGTTGGGTGGGTAAAATTTTGGCTAATAACCGTCGGTTCCAGTTTTCAAATATTTCAAAACCAGAGAACACCCTGTTGAAAGAACAAAAAAATCTGAATAAAAGAATCACTACTTGGTCCAATGAGTTCTGAAACCTAAAAGAACCGGCGGGTTTCATGAAAGAGCCGAGAAATAACCGGAAGTCGTGTAATTGGTAAATAGAGTAACTCTAGTTAGTTCTGACAACCCCTGTGAGGTCTTGGAACCGCGGTTGGTTAGGGCAAGCTCTCTGGCTATGGACGAGCGCGGCTCTCGAGACGCTCCTCCGTCTCTCTGTGCTCTCTTTCCATTTCTCTCGCTCTCTCTATTCTCCTCTCAATTCTTCCTTTCCGATCTTCTGAGACGCTGCCGGTACTTCTTCTGCTCCCCCTGTTGTGACCGATTCGTGGGATTTTTCGCTTACAAAAATCTATCAGGAAATGGCAGGGGCTGATGAGAAGAGGGATGTGAGTGCCGTGGAAGAAGAGAAAGCGACTCCATCCGCAGAAGCAGCAGCTCCTGCAACTGGCGGTGAAGAGGCAGCAGCTGAAGAGGCCGGTAAGCAGCATGGCGACGAAGAGGACACTGGAGCACAGATTGCTCCGATTGTGAAGCTGGAGGAAGTTGTCATCAGTACCGGTGAGGAGAATGAAGACGTGCTTCTTGACATGTGAGCCGTGATTCTTTTGTCACAGTCCTGGACTTGAAGTAAATGGAATTTTTTTTGGGTGTTCCCGTGGAAAGCTCTATATTTATTTGAAAAATCAGTTCGACAGTTTTGAGGTCGGGTGCGGTTGACATGTTTTTGCAGCAAGGCAAAGTTGTATCGGTTTGATAAGGAGGGCACGCAGTGGAAAGAGCGGGGAGTTGGGCAGGTGAAACTGCTAGAACATAAGCACACAAAAAAAGTTCGCTTGCTCATGAGACAAAACAGGACTCTGAAGATTTGTGCCAATCACCTGGGTGAGCTCCTCTTGTGGTCTCTCGCATCCAAAATGATTTGACATGAGTGAGAAATCCTAGGGTTTGGTACGGTCCACCTATTGTTTGTGGCTGGTACATGTTGTGCAAAACTGTGACATCTGCTGCGCAGTCAAAAGGATTGATGCTACTATTTGGCTCGTGTTCTCGAAGTTTGGGTATCAATTTTTCAGAAAATATGGCACTGTGAGGGCAATCAAGTGCAGTGAAGCAAACACATTTGCAGATTTTGAAGGATGTAGGGTTTTGTAGTATCTATGTTGAAGTTTGATAAGAATCCTAGATTTGTGAGCAACAAGTTGCTGTACCTCTGGATTTGCATATATCTGGATTTTGACACTGTGAATGATCTCAATTGTCATGTGAATGGTTGTAAGTGAATTTGATCTGAAAGATGGAGACAGGTGCGTTGTGATGTTAGGGCAGGGGGAGAGTTTGATTGATGCTTTGAGCATGGTAGTAGTACTGAGCAGTGATTTTCCCTTCAAGGTTATCTTCTGATGTGTACACTTACATCTTTCTTGTCTTGGTAGACAGTCATCTGTTAGCAGCTGATGGTTTGACAAAAGAGGTGTTGATCTGGTGCAGTTCTAGCATCCTCCACCTTGCAAGAGCATGCTGGGAGTGATAAGTCTTGGGTATGGCATGCCCCTGACTACTCAGATGGTACTCTCAAGGAGGAACTTTTCTGCATACGGTTTGGTAGCATTGAAAGTAAGTGTATTTTCCGCATCTAAAGTCTACTTTCCATGATCTTATCATTTTTGTGACAGCTCTCATGTGGCAATCAAGATCATTCACAGCCACTGAGAGTTGTTGTATATATGTATGGACTGCTAAATGGTCTTATGCAATGGATCACTTTAGGTTTTCAGGGATATCTAGAGTGTTTGCTTGATCATCATTGTCTAGAGCATGGGCCATGATGAGCTCTGACCTTTTGCTTTCTTTGTTTCATGGACATATCTAGTGGATCTTTTACGTTCAGTTATTGCCAGAGTAGACAAGTTGTGAAGTTTCTATGAGCATAATGGGCCATTTGCAACAGTTTTCTTTCTGCATTCACTATGTGTCTTAAGGACAAGATAATTTGTAGGAACAGAGATCCTGTTGTCTTCAATGAAAGCAGAATTCTTGCTATTGATTTCTTCAGCCAGTGAATGTGCTGGTCTGTACTGGGTTGTTGGTGGGTTGGGTTTTGGAACTGGACCTTTGTCACATTTGCTGTGATTTTGTTTTGTCATAGGTGCACAAAAATTCAAGGATGCATTTGAAGTAGCCCAAGAGAAGGTATCTGGGAAGTCAGAGAAAGATGAAGAAGCTGCAGATGCAACTGCAGGACTACTGGACAAATTGAAGGTGGAGGGGGAAGTGAAGGATGAGGCTGCTAATGTTGCTGGCAATGAGGTAATCAGCAGTAAAGATGAGTAAAGGTTTAGAGCAGTGCATTTTGTGGTGATGTAATGGGAGTTCTGAGTTGAGCCAAGAAGCCCATTTTGGGCCTTATGGATTTTCCAGGAGAAATGAATGAGCGGTCCTGCCTTCAGAATCTGGGTGACATGGGTACTTACTGCCACGTTTGCTCACCCAGACTGAACAATCTTGGACATGTCAGACTCCTACTCCTCCAATGTCATAATGTCATATCCAGGGTTACATGTTACATGTTACATCCTGTTTTTATTCATCTTTTGTGTCTAGAAAAGGGAAGGCTCTTATTATTCCAAGTACCCTGGAAGAAGAGGGAGATAGAAGGTTGAAGTCTTTTGGGCTTTCCACTTTTCAATCCTGTGTTGTTCCCAAAGTTTCCAATGGTGTTCACAGTGCTGTTTCCATTGATCTTTTGAAAGCTTTCACATGCTTTCCCCAAATGTCAACTCATTTCTATTTTGCAAAGTTTTAAATTCAACAATGTGTTTCAAATATGTGAAGCTACAAGCTAGAGGTTCTAAGTGAACAAATGTTTTGAATATGAACTGTGAGTTCATCTAGCTATGTAGGTGGAATTCTCAATCAACATAAAAAATCAGGAGTAGACAAACCTGGCAGATTTATCCTTTTCAAAAGGAAAGATTTGTGTGATGATCTAGTAATAGAAGATACAATCTTACATCACAATGATACTTGTCCAAGGGAACTTAATTTTATGCATAATTTTATTCAACTTATTGCAAACTACCTACATCTGATAATAATGTGAGGAGTGTGATCACATCAGAGAAGGTGTGCAACTTTATTGTTTGGTTTGGATTAAAACCCAAAACTAAGGTATTCATAAAAATGTCATGATCATGATTGGCATAAGGGTCAAAGTGAAGTGGTGAGTAAAAAATAAACCCTAGAGAAAAAAAGCGGACATAATGTTATTTGGCCAAGGGTTGGTTCACCACTATGAGAAATTAGGGTATGAGAAATTTGTGGAACAATTTGTAAATCCACAACAAGATCAACATGGAGTCTATAAAATCCAATGTCTATAAATGATGGAAAAGGAGTAAAACGGTGCCAAGATGCTATGTGAATTTCCTATGATGGAAAATAGTTTAGCAACCAAGTTTAGCACCTTTCATTACCCCCCCCAGAATAATGAGCCTCTCTACAATGACTTTAGAAAGCATTTGTAATTACCAATTTACCCTAATTTCAAGTTTGTTGAAAAAAATATCAAAATTATATGCATGCAAGATGCTAAAGTTGAAATCGATCTTTGGATTGTCCATAAACCCCCTTCATCAATAGGTTTTTTCCCCATTTTTTGTTGGGGGGATTGGTTTCATTTCCAAAGTTCATTGCATTGATGGTTTACTTGGGGAAATGTGCACTTGTTGCATTCATCGTTACCGCTAAATTCTTATCAAATTGTCATTCATTCTTATGGGAGGTGATAGGCACCAATAGTTCAAGTATCCTTCCTTTCTAAGCCCACTTGAGGTTGGCGTGAGAACTTTTTTTTTTTAAAATGTGTTGGCTAGCATTCTGAATTCTTGTAGTTTGCAAAGAGAGGTTAAGATTGGTTTTAAAACATTTGAGACATATTGTACAATCATTCTTTTTAAAACATATTTTCTAACATGGCTTTTGATTTACATTGTGCACATTTGAAGTTCTATGTGGACCTAGGGGCAAATACATGGCTTTTTGCTTGCTTGATCATTCCGTCTTTTGTTTAACCTTCAATGTTTTTTCCTATGTTGCACACTAGGTTAAGCATCCCCCATCTTTTAGTTTTGGGGTTTGTGGCCAATCTTTAGGTCTAGCAAGGATCCAATTTTTTTGTTACTCCCATGGTGGGGAACAAATCACATTCCATGATGTTGTTTAGGATATTTTGCTTCATTAGAAAGTGATAAGGTTTTATGTTTCATGAGCAAATTCATGTCCTTCTACCACATTCCTTTTAGTCTTCTTATCGAAAGGTTGACATCGTGTTATCAATTGATAACATTTGTACCTTGGCTAATGTGGTCATTATTGATCCCACCCAAATATATTTGATTTTAGATGTTGCATCATATTGTGTGTGGTTGTGATAGTGGTAACTTAGACAAAAGAAGGACTTTACCATGATCAACATCATGTCCATGAATTTTTTCTCTTTGCCATAGAGGTTTTTGGTTGTCTACACCAATAAGTCAACAATTTTTTTCATCAATGTGTTAACATGGCATGATCAGCAAAAAGCACCGATGACCTTTTTTTGGTAGTTCTATGTGCCTTTCATAAGCAAAGGGTGTTGATAGCTTTGTAAAGAGCTCAAACCACCTCTATTTTGAGGCGCACTATTGTTGTAGGTGAGGGTTCTTCTAGGCTTATTGCTCTTTCAGGTTTTTCATCCCATCTTTTTCATATGCTTCTTGCAACTAGTGAGGGCTTTAGAACATAAGTGATTCCTTTGCCCCTTTATGACTCACTTTGGGTTTTTGTTTTTTTGGCTTGGACTTTGGTTTTCTTTCTTTGTTTTTTCTTTCCCCCTTTGCTAGGTATTTTGTTTTATGGAGCTTGCTTGAGTTTCATCACTAGGAACTCTTTTATGAGGAATAACCTTTAAAATCATCCCATCTCTATGAGGTAAGAAGGTGTTCAAGTAGGTATATTGATTCAAAACTTTGCAATTGCACTTGTACAAATTAGTGTTGGGTGGGTATTAAAATCCTAATCAGAACCGATATAGGGTTCAGCCCAGTTCTTTTCTAGAAAACCGATGCATATGAATGCCAAAAAGATCTGACAACTGAAAGAACTGAAAGAACTGGTGAATGTTAGAGGCTACACCAAAAATTAAATGGATGTTCTTCACTTGAACTACATGATCTTTTGGATTTGGGGGAGGTGGGAGCAAGCAACAGAGCTCACTCCTTTTATTTCTTTTGAATGTGTCTTGAATGCTGGGGAGGAAGGTAGCACCAGGCTGTTGGATGTCCACAATCTTGGATTGTGGACATTCTTTCCTAGTCTTGGATTGTTGGGATGTGGGATGTAGCAGACTCCCACCATTTTTCCCCCCCCACAATTTTAAAAAACTGACAACATACATCTGAGTCCCATCCTTTATCACTGAAAAGGGAATTGATTTTGTTAGGATCTCTTTGAAAATTAAAGAACTGTCCAAGTTGGGTACAAATGCATATGAAGCATCAGATAGAAACCATTCAACATTTGAAGAAAAATGAATGTTCAAAAATATTTTGAAAAGGGCAAGAAAAGATGTTGAAGCAAGTCAAATGAACAATCCTCACCAACAATTGAAGAGGCAAAAAATTGGACTCTGAGTTGTGAAGAGTGAAAAAGGTTAGGTTGGAAAACAACTTTTTAAACTACATGGCAATACATGGTGATGTGGGAAGCCCAACTATAAAAACACTCAGATAGAAGGGTTGGGAGACATGATCTGCTACCTTCCTTTGAAGCAAATGATAAAAGAAATGGGTTGCCAAAATCAATCAAGTAGCAGCAAATTACAAGTTTAGATTGTAACCAGGTGAAGCAAGAGACAAAAAGTACAATTATCACACATATTGGGGGACCTCCACAAGAAACCTTTGTCATGGTAGGTGGTTACAAATCCAATGATCATCCAATTAACTTCGATAACACCAATTCCAAAGTTGCTTGCAATTGATGAGGAACGCAAAAGAGGCATTGATGTGAACATAGAAGAAAGCAAATAAGAGGTTCAAATGAATCAGCTTCCACCTGAAACAAATTCCTAGACTCTTTGACAGATGAGCTCTAGGCATATTCATGGCACTGCTACCTTGAGAGGTTACCATCCCAGCCTTCCGGGCTAGGATGCTTAACGTTGGAGTTCATTTGGGACCCAGTATCCACCCTAGCACAACCACACATGAGAGGCCCCAGATACCAAGCTCCCAACAGATGTACACCAACCCATTGCACACCACATATTTTCTTAGTAACCAGTGATCATAACTGTGTCCAAAGCAAAGATCAATTTCACTGCCAACCTAGTAGGCATACCCTAACTTCAAGTTACAGTTGGTGCTTTGTATGAAAGTCAGTACAGACACTGCACTAAAGAGCAACAAATCATAATAGGCACTAACAAACCAAAGCATGCCTGCATTTCAGTCACCTCATACATATTTCAGCTCATTGCAATCCAGACCTGTGCACAACAAAAGAACCAATACATATATCACAAGCTGGTTTGGTTGTTGATTTCATTGCCAACAAAGTGGACTTCTAGACTTGTAAGTAGTTGAAACCCAAAAGGGCCTAACATCTTTGCAAAAGTGTATTACTGATTGCTGAATGACAAACTTGTTGTATGATACAAATTACCATAGGCAATAAATAATTATCTAATAAAACAGAAATTGAAAGATCTAGGTTTTTGAAGGGGACAAGAGGTTGAAGGCTGGAAGATCCTGAACACAGCAGACATCTTCCAACATCATCTCTCTCTCTAGCTGCATGCGAGTTGCTTTCAATACAGCCTGCAGACACCAAAATAATGCCACAATTATTTGCCAGCAAAACCCTTTCTAACACTGGATCAACAAGGCAGTACATTCCAGTGGCCCAGGAACAGGACAAAAATAGGCAGAGGGAGGTTACATTGAATTCCATGTAAGAGGCCCTCATAGCCAGCCAATGGGCATCCAGCATCTCAAATGCAACACAGTACAGCATGTCAAATGCCATTTCATCCTCTGAAATCACATGGACAAGTGACCAATCAAAAGATTCAGCCAGATTGAAATTCTATTGATAGAGAACTCATGTACAGCTGTGACCAGTTCTACCATTTGTCAGTATCAGGCTCTGGGAGTTGGAAGGCAAATTTCAGGTTTGGGATACACAACATGTTGAATGGAAAAGCATCAACATTCACCAAATGTTACAAGCAACACATGAGACCTTCTGTCAGTATACTGAATTCAAATTCCTCAAAAAGTACATATACAGCCTAGTTCATCAGTTGTTTGGTCTCAATCAAGAGTTGGTAGAGAAAAAGCATACCAGCTAGTATCTTCAAAAATGTAATGCCTGACATTGATGTTGGTTTTGCTGCAAAAATAATGGAAAAAATCAGCTATCAGACTAAGCCTCTAGCAAAAGAACTATGCTGGCAACTATGAGATACAAGCGGTGTTAGAAGAGATGACTTATTGATAAGAGAATAAACCATGACCTGCTTTGAGATCGAGCATTTGAATCAACATGAAGGATATGTTGAGACCAGCGACTGCAAATGGATACTCCCATGTGGCCCGCTTTCCCTCTTGCTTGTGCAATAATCTCTGGAATGAGTCCTAAAGCACACACCACAGAAATTGTGGTCACTCTTCAGCCAAGATCTTACTGACTTTACGTGCAACAAGACAATTACAACGCTGTGCAACCACCAAAAAAATGCTGATAATCTGTAGTTGGAATGGCACATCGTCATTGGATTTACATGTAGCACATAAAATGAGTCATAAATATATTTAACACAGATGGAACCCCCACAGCTCAGGCGTTATGAGGTTTCTGGGGTTCATTGAATAGAAAAAGAGCAAACAAAAGAGGCAGGTCATCATTTAGTCATGCAGAAACATCTGAAAGTTGGGTGGCATACAGGAAATTTTCGAGAAAAGAAGAGCAAATTTTGCAGTGATATGAACCCACCTCCCCTGCACAAGATTCCAATCACCATCACAGGTTCCAGGCAATTTGGTGAGCTTATGTCTGAATCAACAACCTCAATTCCTGAGCACACCAATATCTATCCTTGAACAAGATCTGCTTATGGGCATGATGTCATCACACACCTGAAGTCAGTGGAGGGATCTGTGCCTTGCCAGCCCATCTCCTTCCATTGCTCTGACACAAGCCCAGGTAAAGCGCGGCCTGGAAATGCAGAGCGCCAAAGGGCTCTTAGAGCATCCTGCAATGAGTACAAGTAGTTAAGATTCAATATACAAAGAAAACCACACATACAGAACCGTAAAAAGCTCTTCTCTGTGACTTTCAAAAGGCAGCATGAATACATACCTGGTGTTCTGCACGAGACCCATCAAATGGCACACTTAAGCGCTGTTGCAGATTTTCTAGTCTTTCTGCCTGCCAGCAGATTTGTGACTTGTCAGCTCTGCTGCATAATCTTCAATGATCACAGGCATCCATGATGTTGGATGTTAACAGCCTGTAATTCTTCGTCAACTGAAAATCTGGGGCCTGGTACTAGAACCCCAAGGAAACAACCCTTCTTCCAATGATTGAATTCATCTATGTCCAACAGCCCTTTCTGTCTACCCATGTGCCTGTCCATGGGATGGACAGGGTGCTAGAAAGGGCAGCAGACGGACACCCCTCAATGGCATAAAGTAGCATAGGTGTTTATTCTGAGCACATCAGTAATGTATACCAAACCAATTCTGATGGCAGAGTCAATCACTCCTGTTGATTCTACCACCAGAATAGTTTAGCCTAGTTTGTTTCTCACATATAAATGACCCTGAATTTCCACAGAATCGCTGCCTATACTAGTTTGTTGTACTGGATTCTGTTAGGGAACATACTTGAATTGGAGACAGGTAGATCTCTTCCACTGTCTGTGAGTCATTTGCTTGTCGCCGAAGTAGCAATTGAAAGAGAGTGCTCCCCACCCATGCACCTCCACCCACTACTGCATTTGCTGCACATGTTACAAGTTTATATACCAACCTCAGGATGCAGCCACACAATAGCAGAGAGCTTCAATAGTGAGGATGGCTAGAATTTGAGTGCCCTAGACTAGCACAGACTTGAGGATACAACAACACAAGGAGCTTACATGAAGCAGAATTTCTTATAAGGTTAAGGGGGGGGAAAGAAAAAAGGCTTACTGAACCACTGAGCCCATAGAGCAATCAACCGTGACAAGTTCTGTGTCCAGGCCTGCTCTTCCCTACTCTTTTTCTCTCTCCAGTCATCATCACTGTCATCATCAACCTGCATGACCACATTTCTGCAATCAAAGTTAGAGTCTCCGATGATGGAAATCTCCCTCTATTTCGACTTCGGAGGAGGAGGAAAACTCACATATGATGCACGAGCTGTTTCATAACGATCTTGTCCAAGGAGAGGCTCATCTAGGCCATCGGCACCAGCACCAAATTCCAACCTCTCATTCCTCCTGCCGCCGACATCTTCATGATGTACTCTCCTCCTCAACGCCCCTGTATTCATCCTGCTTTCAGATGGTAACCCTAGCCTTGGACAGTCAAGCCCAGCTTATATACCTATCAGTCTTATTGTCTACAGGAGAGCACGTCAAATTCCGTAATCACATCCATAAACACAAACAACAACTTGGGTTCTTCTTCTTCTTCTTCTGTTGTTGTTGTTGTAACTCCATTCCTTCCAGGAAGAAAGAAACCCTAAACCCCGGACAATCCTTTTTCTGCCTTCTGAGCAGCAAGCACCACTTCTCTTCCACCAACTTCCGGCAGCGGCGGCGGCGGCGGCGGCTGAAGATTCTACACGCCAACTTCAAACGTGGGTTCAATCAGCTCAAATGTCTAGTACCCAACACGAAATTCTCCTCAAGCATCCATAATCTGCGAAGGTTCAAATCCTTTGCTTCCTCCAAATCCTCGTCCTCCTCTGCAACCCTAATTTCACTACTACACCTTCAAAGCTTCCCACTCCTCTCTGCTGCCCCAAACGTGATCCAAATTCAGGGCAGAAAAAAAAAGAAAAAAAGACAATTTTAATTAATTAATTAATTAATTAATTATCTTCGTGATACTGGGACCAAGTGATATCATGGGAAAAATGAAAAGGGCTAATGCATTTCTGAAAAGCAAAATGCCTGGCCTGGTTTTTAAGTGGAGGAAAAATGCTGAATGAGGTGCCCTACAAATACACTAGGAAATTTCTGTTAATGCCCAGGACATGTACTAGTACTAGGACAAGTTTTTTCTCCCTGCTTGCCCTTTGCCCAATTAAGATTTCAAGGGCTAAAAAAATTAAAAAATTAAATTTTAATTTTAAATTTTAAAAAATATTTTTTAAAAAAGAAAAAAACCATCTTCATTCATTTTTCAAGTGCAAAAAAACCATGTACATTATTAGCATGGCATGTTTATTGGCCTTGCCTACCCAAGGCAGGAATATTGTGTTTAGATTCATCATAGAGTATAGTAGCTTTAAGGGATTTTGGCCCCTAGGTAATAATAATAATAGGTCTATATATTTTTATATGAGGATTTTTGAAACATGATATTTTGGCTTGTGTTGAAACTTGAAGATCAGTTATATAGAGTTATAATATCTTGAAGGATTTTGGTTTTTTTTTTACAGAATTTTTTGAAAGATTATATTTTTGCATGGTGAAATTATTTGAGTTTCCATAACTCTTCCTTTTGCCTTAAGATACTTTTTAATGTAAATGGCAAGGCCACAATGTGGCACACCCCTTGTTATAAAATAAAATGTGCCATGTTAAGGGTATAGTATGCTACCTAGCATGCCATATAACCTTTAGTGCTCATGACATGGCATGATACGGGTATGAAAGGTGTGTAGGTATCACCTAATTTCTGTGGGGAAAAAAATTTATATGGGGCTTTAAAAAAGAACGTGGCATTTTAAACTCTTCGCCTATTTAACATTTTCCCTTGCACACCAGGATTGAGGACCATTGGGCTTCTTTGTCAATGTTATTTAAACATATTTAATTTAGACTTGGGCTTGTGTTTTTTTTTTTCATTTTTTTGATATTGAATTTTGGATTTTTTGTAGACTTAATTAGAAAAATTAGTTGAATTTACACTAAATTATTTTTTCCAAAAAGTTTCTCAATTTGTTTTTGGTCAAAAAATGAATGGCAAAATTTTGCATCAAAGAACAAACATCACTCGCAATGGCCATGTTCAAATTTGCCTCTTCATTTACACTTTCTTTTTTTTTTGTTTTCTCAATTTTTGGAATTTAATATGAATGAATCTTTTTTATGGTTGGTGGCTTTGATGGGTATTTTGGAGATGGAGAGATGTACCTATTGTTTATGGAGATTGCAACAATTGTTCCCCTTGGATTGCCCTTGTGAAACATCTATTTAGGGCTCCTTATTTAGGTTATAAGAGATATGGGATAAATCGAAGAACTATTGAGAACAATAGAAATCCCATCACAAATTTGTCCCCTCCATGTATTTGTGATTTTATAATATTTTTAACAATAAAGTGCTAATCAAATGTTGATACAATCATTGATATAATATTATGATGGCATTGTAACACATTGTAAACATTATATTAAGTCCATTACAATATCATATCAATGATTGCTCAACATTTCATTAACATTTAATTTTAATACATTGTTAAAATGTTGTAAAATCACAAATACATGGAAGGGGCAATTTTGGGATGTCAACACCTACCCCCTCTCTCCCCTTTTGCTCATTAGGTGCTTTTAATTTCAACACTATAAATTTTAGTACTAATGCAATTGGGGGTTCAAGTTCATTAGGAGTTTTTTTCAAACCTAACATTCTTGCACATTTAACAAATTAACTCTACATTAATTCAATGTATAATTAACTATGTTCTATAGGTTAATGTATTAACTATACATTGACCTATAGAATATAATTAATTGTGATTTAAGGTTTTTTGGTATGTGGTCTGGAAACTTAGAGTGAGATTTCTATAAGTAATGGTGAGTAGAAGTCATCATAAGGAGCATAAAAAAAATCCATCATAAGGGGAATTAAAAATTTCATGTTGATGATTATAAAAATTGAGATCATAAGGATCAAATCTAATAAGACATTTTTAAACCTAAATTTGACTACTTGAAAATGATGATTGATCTTTATTTTAACACAAAAATGTCAAATCTATCCATGTAGGAAAGGTGTTTGTTTGTTTGTCATGTTGAGATTTTTCAAACTACAATGCCTCTTGTAACCATTGGGAAGCCCTTGATGAGTAGGGGTAAACTAAGTTGGTTTCATAATGTTTTGACCTATGGTGAAAAAATATTGAATATTGAACAATTGTTTTAGTGAAAATGCATTAAAATCAAAATTGAAAACTATATGGGAATTTGGGCATGCTTTTGGCATTGTTGGAAAACATTCAATGAATAAGGTTCAATCAAGGTGTTTTGAGATTTTTTAAACCAAGCTAAGGTGCCAGAAATATTGAATTTTGAATTTTTTTGTCATTGGAAATTCAATTAAATTACAAAAAAATGATTTTGGAAGCAAGATTTAATTGGGTAATCATTTCACACTTTGTGCCAATGGTGCATGTTACACTAAATGTAAATAATATACATTTGGATATGAAAATTACAATACACCTTATATATTATATATGTGGGTGTATTGTAATCAATATACAAGGTGTATTGTAATTTGCATGCCCCAATGTATACTATTTACATCATTCTAGGCTTAAACAATATAATTCTAAATTTTTTTTTTTAGCTATTTAATATCTCACCCTTAAATTTTGAACATGTTAATGAACATGATTTTATTGAATTTTTTTCAAGGCTTTAGAAATTAATGAGGAGTCATTGATGTTTAATTATTATTTATAACTTCAACTTTTTAATACATTCTTAACCTTAACAACCTTAGGTTGGACAAATGGTTGCAATAGCAAAACCTATAAATCCTAATGAAATTATATTAACCCTAAATATTAAAGTCACTAACAATTAAATGAAACCTAAATCTATATTATCATACGACCTTGATATTGGTTTAGAATCCTTGTAGTTTTTTGGTTGTAAGTTGATAAGTTGTGAAGCTTTGATATTGTGAAAAGGTGAAATAGATCATAAAAATGTGAAGGTAAATTAAATCATAAGGATTTAAGAAATTGAAAGTTGAAGTGATTTGAGAGATTATAGATTGTAGGCTTTTGTTATTGGGCGGAGAAATGATGATTGCAGGTTGTATGCATTGTGAGGAAAAACAATATATTGGTGTCATGTGCAAAAATTATTGGAATTCAAAGTTGAGATGCTTCAAAAGGAAGTAACATGTTTATGATATTGTGGCAAAAAGAATACTATAAACATTGTGAAAGTATGCAGTATATCGCAAACTTCATAACATAGATTTTAAACTTTTGTTTTGGCGACTATGGAACATTTGTGTAAATTGCAAATTGTAAGTACTATGAGAGAATGTAATAGATTGTAAGATCCAAAACTTGCTAGATGGTAGACTTATGTAGTTTAAGCAAAATGAGGTCAACCCTTGTTGCAATTGTTGGGATTACAAATGTGCAACAATTAATTCTTGGTGCTTTGTTGTGAAGGGTGCAATGTTAATATATATGGTTCATGTGATGTTGTTGGTAGTGATTTCAACTATATATATTGTGATTTAGTTAACTTTTTAAAATACTCACTACAACTAAAGGTGTCCTTATATGTCAAGTGATTTCACTGGTTGTAATGAATAGGGACCAATGAAAAAGCAATGAATTCATTGGTCTAGTGAACAGGCCCTAATGAACTGCACCCACAATTTGTACTAGTGATTTGACCACAACATTGACAATTGGGTTTGCTTTTGTCATTACATTTTCACCTTGGTTAAATGTATGCCCTTTCATTTGAATCTATAATTTTGGAGTGATTTTTAAAAACAAATTTGAAAGAGGTGACTAGTGTTTTGTGTTGTGAGTTGGGCTAATGACAACAATTGAACAAATTGACCCTATTTCTTTGTGTGTGTGTTTTGCACCTATTCATACCCTCCAAGAATTTATCTAGATTTAAATGAGTTGGCTACAATAAAAGTTATTGCTAGATATGTCAAAACATTTATTCTTGTTGTGGCAAATGATATTTTAGCCTCATCTTTCATTTCAGAATTTTATGCACAATATGTCCAACTTGTTGTGGCCTACAACATTGGTTCAAACTTGTGACCATGCTCCTAAAACATTGGCAATGTTAAATGACCAATTTCTCAAGCATTATTGTGATTCTTGCTCCTACTAGTGCAAGTGTGGAAAAATTGACACTTGTAAGCCATATTCAAAACCTCAACCATAAACATTTTTTGAAATATTTGAAACCTTTGCTCCTTGTGGTTTACCCTTAAAAGCCATATATAAATTATAACGTTGATAAAGGTTTACATATTAAGAATCATGGTTGAAGGTTGCAATATTTCAAATCAAGCTTGAAGCTTCAAATGGTCTAAGGTTTGGTTTAAAAAAGGTTTATTAGTTAAAGGTTCAGGTTTAGGGCATTTCAAAAAGTAACTTTGGGTGTATTGCAATTTAAATTTAGATGAAAATTTTTAAATGAGAATAATCTTGACACAAAATTTGATAAGTGAAAAATCAGAAAATTAAAATTACATTGGTAAAAATTAGGCTTTGCCATTTTCTTTTTTCTTGAAGTGTGTATGTCATTGAAAATTGCAATCGACTAAACATTCTCAATTACCAAATTAGCATTTTTTTTCTTTTTTGTTGTGAAATTTGAAATTTATGTGGTAAATTCAATGATTTTTTGAAAACAATCAACAAAAAAAAAAATTAAATGAAATAAATAAGTAAAAGTTGCCACATTTCTATACATGGTTCAAATAGGTAGCCACGAATATATAAAGGATGTTTTGAATGTTTTCTTTTCATTTAATAGCCAAATTTGGCGAAATCGGGTTATCACCTCGGCTACATCACAAAATTAAAAAAACACTAGTTCCGAAGTTCGGTTCCGGTTCTGTCCAAAGGCGGGTAGTTTCCCAACCCTGGTCATGTCCGATGATAACCGTTAGACATCCATCCGGATTGTGGTTTTGTCTCGAACGCAGTTCGACGTTCGGAGGCGCTCGTCGGACGTCTGTCGAGGAGTCGTCGGACGTTCGGCTCTCGCAGCGGCGGCCACGCACAGCGCTTCATCGTCGCTGCGACGGCGAGCTCATTTGTGGACTTGGCGATGGCAAATGCGAAGGATTGACACGTCTGTTCTGAGATTTCAAGCTCTCCCTTTCTTTCCACCTCCTCAACGTTGAAGGGAAGCACAAATTCCAGTTGCTGAAGCTTGAGCCGTGAGTAATAACAGAAGCCTCGTGCGTACGTCCTTTTGTTTTGGTTGCTATTTGTCTCCATTTGTGTATCATGGTATGTGGGGTTGGTTGGCTTCTAATATTGAGGTGTACGTTCTAATGGGTTTTTCTTGTGTCCAGATCGGAGAACATCGAAAGGCCATGTCGAGAGTGTGGAGAGCAGTGCGCGTGGCTCGATCACAAAGGTTAGAAAATACTCGTCTTTCTCCTTCTTACCTCCTAAACCCTAAACCCTAGCCCACACTCCTTCAACTCGGAAGCAAACCTCTTCTATCCCTCTCTCTTGTTCTATGAACGAGCAAGCCCCCTTGTCCTCTACTTTGAACCCTAGTGTCCTGGTATCATGGTTTCTCTTGCAGATTCACACAGGCAGGCGGTCCTTGTACCTCCTAAATCCTAAACCCTAAACCCTAGCCCACATTCTTCGATCTTTGAAGCCTCTTCTTCTATTCCTCGCCCTTGTTCCATGAACAAGCAACCCCCCTTGTCCTCTACTTCGAACCCTGGCCCCCTGGTATCATGGTTTCTCTTGCATATTCACTCAGGCAGGTGCTGCTCCTTGTTTCAACTCCAAAGATTTGGGGTTAGCGGTTGCAATTTCTTTAAGGGCAATGAAAGGAAATTGTTGACTAGGCTTCTTCGTCCTCTCAAAGCTGTTGTCATCATTTCCATTGTTGTCCAGTGCTTTGTTAGGACTGTCAAGCTGTATTCCTTGCAATTCTTGAAATTTTTCTCTTCCCTTCTTTTGCTACTGGCTACTGGAGAATCTCTTTTTTTGGCAATTCGCTTGTCCTCCTCACACTTTTGTTGCTGAATGCCTCTAGCATTTTGAATTAGAATTTGATGGAATGGAATTGCATCTGGAATATGAGTGTACATGCTGTTACCATGTATACTGACTGGGTGATGATTTGTATCTCTCAGGCCAGTGAAAGGTTGGAAAGATAGCCGGTCATTACAAGAATTCAAGAAGGTGAATGAAGAAGAACATGTTTCTATGGGTGGTTCAGGGGGTGTGTGTTATCAGCTCCAAAGGGTAATGTCAACTGGTGCCAGAAGTGACAGCTTTGTTCCCCAATACAGAAGCCCAGAGTCTGTGGAGAAGAATGGAGAATGTGAACAAAGTAGAACCTCAAAAGGAAAGGAGGACCTTCTGATGTCAACAAGGACCCACTTTTGCTCTTACCACAGTTTCATGCTACTGGACAGAAGTTTTATGCGAGCTCTTTCATCACAAGTCCTGGTTGAGAAGGGTCCTGAGGAGGGGAAGTTTGATGAAGTCTCACCAGCTGAATCATCTCCAGTGGAAGCTTCATTCAGGGAGCCTGATACAATTGATTCTCATGAGGAGGATGCATCTGAGGCAACTGTTGTTGAAGAAGAAGAGGAATCTGGGAATGATCTTGATGATGTAAGTTTGAAGGAGGAGCAATCATCTGTTGATGAAAGCCAAAGAAGTTTGTGGCGGAGGATCCAGAAGGCAAAACTGGCACCTTGGAAGTCAATCATGCCTGTAGTTAAAAGGTGGATTGCAGAAGGCCATGGTCTTGATAAGCGTGCCATCATTAGCACAATGATTAGACTCAGAAGGCTGGGTCGCTACAAACAAGCATTAGAGGTAAGTGGGAACTGTGAACACTACTCCTTTTCCCCTAATCAGCATTCCTCATTTGTCTGCAGATCACAGCTATAAGCTGGTGTGAAAGATGTCAATCTCTTAACCACTGAAGTGTTGGAGGGGTTAGAGTGGCACCTTGGGAATTCCAAAAGCATAGGAGCTAAAAGTGTTCCTTTGCCCTTAGTTGTGAGATTTAAGCTGCCTTTATTAGGTTGATTGGTACTAGTCTCATTGTCTTTTCTGGTGCTGCAGATATCAGACTGGATGGTTCAACAAGAAGGCGTTCAGTGGGGGGAGATGGACCATGTTGTTCAGCTTGAGCTCAAGGCCAAAATGGGGCAATTCAGAAATCTGGAAGCATTGTTCAGAAATGCACCCCCAGAGTTGAAGACACAGGCAGCTTACCACACCCTCTTGAAGGGATATGTAGACTCTGAAAAGTCTGACAAAGCTGAAGCAACCTTTGCAGAGTTCAAAGCTTCTGGGCTACTTACTCATTCCTTTGCTTTCAACCAAATGCTGTTGCTGTACAAGAGCAAAGGTTCCATGGACAAAATCCCCAAATTGTTGGAGGAGATGAAGACAATGGGGATTGCTCGTGATGTTTACACATATAATATCTTGATGGATTGGAAGGCACAGAGTGGAGACATTGTTGGGATGGAGCAGATCTTTGAGGAGTTGAAGGCTGATGAGGGTGTGAAGCCTGATGCGGCAACATATGGCACTCTTGCAAGCACATATGTAAAATCTGGTGATCTTGTGAAGGCAAAGGTTTTTCTTCACGAGATGGAAGAGGGTGATGTTATACGAAGACGTGCAGCATATGATATCCTCCTTGCTCAGTACAGTACTATTGGGGATTATGAGGCAGTGGAAAGGGTGTGGGCAAAATCAAAGAGCCTCCCAGGGATTTCAACCAGTACCTATGTGACAATGCTTGAAGCTCTTGGGAAGCTTGGAAAGGTTGAGAGGGCAGAGGAGATTTACAAAGTTCTTACAAAGGAAAAAGGGCTAGCATTAGGACGTCAGTACAATGCAATGCTGAGTGTTTACACTCGGCAAGGCCTGATGGAACAAGCAGAGGCAGTTGTTGAAGAAATGGAAAAAAGGGGGCGGAAAAGGACTTCCATCACTTACCATCATTTAGTCAATGGATACTTGAAGAACCTCCAACTAGACAAAGCACTTGAGACTGTGGCAAAAGCTCAAGCAGAATCCACATTTAATGTGCGGACCAAACCATGGCTAGTGACAATGGATGCGATTCTTAATGGTTGTGCCGAAAGAGGGGATGTTGTACTTGCTGAGAGGCATTTTGGAGAGCTGAGAAAGTTGTATCCAAAGGTGGATGTCCAGAAATTCAACATGCTGTTGAAGGCTTATATTGTGGGCCAGGTTCCTGCCAGTGGGTTTTTGCAACGCATGCAAGCAGATAACATCTTTCCCAATGATGAGACCTTGAGCCTGCTGAAACAACAAGTTGAGCCTTCTGATGGAAGGGGAGTTTCTCAGCGGACTGTTGAACCCTGAATGTCTTTGTAACTTCTCTTCCCATAATTTCTAAACCCAACAAAGTAGTCACTTATTCTGCAGTTCAGTGGCACAGAGTAAGAATGAGCTTGTTTTCTGCACACAAGTGTTACTGATCACATGTGACAGTCGATCAGCAGGAGGCCAGCAATTACAGAAGTCTACCAGAGCAGAGTGCAACAGCAGTGAACATGGGAGATAACAAGGAAGAGATTGAGGTTGTTGGACAAAATTTTGTATGTTGTTCACTAGGAGAGTTGATTCAACAGTATGCAGAAAAACTGGGTAATTATGGCTGGGGGATCAAAGGAGGTTGGCTATCTGACATTTGAAGATATGCAAGGTTCTTAAGACATTCAGTGATCCGAATCCATTATGAGGGTTATCAGAGGTAGAAGAGACAGGCTAGAATCTTCCTGCTTTTCTGCAGCCTGATTGCTTCTACTTGTGCAGGGATGATGCCATTTTAATCAATTGGAGTGAAACTCTCAAAGATCAAAGTTTACTACATTTGACCTGAGTGTTAGATTTCATAGCTTTGACACTGAGTCCTTAATCCATCTGTGAATTCAACTCCAGCAATCTGTTGAAATGAAATAGTTCAAAATTCAAACAAGCATTGAAACCCATGACTGTGGTTTTAGATCAGGATGTAGTTTGTCCAGCTTTTTAAAGTTCTAAAGAAAGTCCTGTATATGGGTAGGAAAGTGGTTGGGGGGTGGGGACAAGTGGCTTCAATATGAAATGAAATAAGAGCTTTGATGTTATAGGGTAGACTGGCCAGTGACAGAACACTTAAGTGCTCAGGGCAGGCTGGATCCAAGGGGAGGGCTACATTGTTCCTGGAGTCCAAACAAAACTTGAACCCCTCCTCTTGGCACATCTAACACACTAACAATGGTTGAAAAAAGATTAGAAATGAGAAAGTTACAGCCTCCCAAAGTAAAGGGGGTTAAGAACTCAAAAACAAAACCATGGAACACTACCAAAGCTGGTTCCCAAAGACCCTAAAAATTCCTTTTATGTTGCTCTGTTGCTACTAGAGTTCAAAGATGATTTGTAGAACTTCAGATGGCACGTTACAGCCCTCCAAAGTAAAGGGGGTTAAGAACTCAAAAAAAAAACCATGGAACACTACCAAAGCTGGTTCCCAAAGACCTTAAAAAATCCTTTTATGTTGCTCTGTTGCTATTAGAGTTCAAAGATGATTTGTAGAACTTCAGATGGCACTCCTATAGCACTTTAAATTGTTTAAAATGAATAAGAATTAAGAAAGTTATGAGGTTTGAAAGTGAGAAAGGTACAAAGACAAAACATCTGTGAAAAAAAATGTGTTTTGTAAATTGGAAAGCTTATGTTTCTTCTTGTTATGTTTTCATTACTCCTTTTCCTTTGCACTTCAAAGATGATTTCTAGAGCTTGAGGTAGGGCTCCTATAACATTTTAAATCAGTCAAAACGAAGCACATATGATGAAGATATAAATAAGTATTTGGTCATAGGCAGGCAATTAGTGAAGGGCCGGTTTAATCTAACTGCTGGTTCCCTGTGCTTGAAAAAATTCAAACAACAAGTGGGTTTCTTGAAAGAACTCGCAGGTCAGGTTTAAATCTCCATAGAACCATCATTCTACATTTGACTCGTAGTAAAAAGAACCGCCCAAGACAATTTTGTGACACATTTATGTAGATTTATTTTTTTAATTGCATTGGTGGGGAATTCTATTAGTGTTATAAAGGAATAAATGAAGTGACATTTTTAAACAGGTTTTAATGTTGCCATTCTTGTAATATATTATTATCAATTTTCAGAATTGTCATGTGTAGGGAGATGCAAAAACTATTTATAGCCTAGACAGAAACATGATGCATTTTGGACGACTTCTTTTTCGAGTTATTTTAGTAGACATTGGGAAAACATTATTTTGTGTTTGCGTTGTGTCCATATTTCTTTTCCCTTTCCATATCCCCCTTCAACACAATTCACATCTATGACCAAACATTATATGATGGATATAAAGAATGCCCCAAAAACCTAAAATTTTAAAAAATCAACTCAGTTCTTGGGCACTTTCAAATTTACACATAGGGCAACTTTAGACAAGGGTCCAAGGTCCAGGGACCAATGAATTCAAGCAATCTTATTGGTCGAAAGTTTTAAATTGGTCCCAAGGCCATTAGACAAGGGTCTGAGACCAAAAAGTGGCAAATTGAGGCTAAACCTACATGGCACCTGTTTTGAAAGGAAAATCAATTGGTTTGGACCAAAAAACAGTGCTAAAAGGAGAGCTCCTGATTTGGAGAACCAAGGATCAGGCTAAGGACCAAAGGTACAATCCAACTCAAGGATTCAATTTGCTTCAAATCAGTCCAAATTGGTTCCTAGGAAATTGGACCCTGGACCCTGGTCTAAAGTGGGCCTTAACTACTCAAAAGAATGCACTTAGGTCTTTGGATCAAACACATCACTAGACCATCTTCACAGAACATCTTCAGGTTGGACCTAAAACTCATCATGTCAGGTCTTTGCATAAAATGTTTAGCTTGCAACAAGCCTTTGAAGTTTGACAATTACCAAGCAGCACTTGAATGTATTTTATGTGCCTCTTCTTATTTCTTATATATATACCTTCTGAATGTGCCATGGGTAGATCCTCTCTGGCTGTAATGGTTGGCAGTAGTAGCCCATGAAATTTGTCCCTGTTGATCACTCACAAATCATGCATGCAAATGCTAGGTTAGCTCTAAATTCAAAACATGCTATTCTAAGAACTTCGTTTGACGACTGTTGGTCATGATACATACATCCATAAGTTGCAGCTATGTGGACACATAGATCACATGCAAGGTTTTTTTAATATAGTAGTCCATACCCTCCACCTCCTTTCATCACATCCACATGCACATCATTTTATGGGCACATGAACTATAAGAAAACTGTATACAGACACATACGTAAATTCAACAAATCAGCCATTGCAACATGACTTGGAAAACTAGTGTGGGCACTTCAAAGAGTGAGATGCCCTGCATATTCTGCCCGCTTGCAGATTTTGTCAAATAAGGGTGCGCCTTCAACTACACTAGCAGAAATCATGGAGGGTTTTGGCGTATGTTTAAGAGGTTAGACTGTCTACAAAGTTGCATGCAGGCTCTTGCCTCTCAAGTCGAGGCATTTGCATAAAACATGTTATTAAGATGCAATAACCTTTTTGTTTGCTTTTATGTGAGTCAAAGTGTGCACATTTGCACTTGAACAAACTTACTGTCAATTGCCTACAACAGCTTGAAAGAAGTTCAATTTAGTATTACTAGGAACAAGCTACTACATCTGCAATGCAAGACAAAATCATTGCATAATTAATCAAATTTTTTTGGGGGGTCTTTCCATAGTTGGAGGCAAGAACTGTCACAAAGAAAAATGAATGGATATTGCACTTAACTACCTTGTGGATGTTTGTGTATCTCTAGCTTGTTGTCACCTTTCACCACCAACCTTTATTGCTTATGTGCCAAGTGTTAGCATGCTAGTGTTCCCATCCACACCATGGTTGCCATGCCATCTATTCACAAGACTATAAACCTTTCCCATCATTCCATATATTAAGAGCCATCACAACATCACATTATTATCAACTCCATTTTATATTCACCAATAGAATGATGCCATTGCCACGCCCACCTTCATTTTACATTGTCAATACATATCAACCAAATGTGAAAACTAATGAACACAATGAAGATTAACAACTATTGGGTAATAAATTTGAACAAGCCCTTTGATTGAAAAGAAGGAATCAGAACATTTGGATGCAAAGTTCAGGAATGAAAAAAATGGAAAATGAACAATTAAAAAAAAAATCCCTCACAAGTTACAACCAAACATAGCTCCTCCAACAAAACCGGTTCAAACAACCTTGATGTAAATTTAACATCAATAGACTTTTTCAAATTCCTTTTGGTCACATGTTTTAACTTTTGGGTTGCATGTAAGTAATAAAATTTTAGTCACACTTTAAAGTTAATCTTTCAATCATATTATTTTCATGCACATGTTCTAATGTTTCAATTGCATGTTTATTTTGGTATTTTTTCGTTTCCTTTTCAATCCAATGTAAATATTGATATTTAATCTATGATTGCAAGTCACAATGTAAGTTTTTCACATGTCACAAACGATTTTCTTACTCTTCTTTTTCAATCACATATAAGAAATTTGAGAGTTTAATTCATTTTAATTACAAGTGTCTGTAATTTAATGTT
>Ga0209611_10001602_pt1 | contig 39025 bp, 38 predicted proteins | sample S1TSphgellanicum_3_FD_187693 | JGI IMG/M metagenome (GOLD analysis project Ga0209611, IMG submission 187693) | Host-associated microbial communities from peat moss isolated from Minnesota, USA - S1T2_Fc - Sphagnum magellanicum MG (SPAdes) (version 2) | ecosystem: Host-associated > Plants > Peat...
ATATTGAACATGTTTATTATAATATGTTCACAATATTTTGCACCTTATGAAGGTGGTGGTGCAATGGTAAGGAACAATGTTGGGCATGTATCATTTTTTTAATATATGTTAATTTTGGATATATATTTAAAACCAAATCCGGGTTTTATATTAGGTTTTTCTTTTTCTTTTCATCAATTCATAAGTTTTTGGTTTTTATGTATTTGAGAATAGTTGGTTATCTACACCACTTTCATTAATTGATTATCAAAATAAAAAATTATATATTTTTTACATTTTAAGCACATGTAATATTTCAAGTCTTTTTTCAAACCAACAAATGTTTTTAAAGTCATTTTCCAATTATCAATCATTTATCCAATATTTTTCTAACTAATAAATATTTATTTCTAACTACTTTACAAATCCACAACTTCATCTCGCTCAAAAGAGCCTTCAATTCTTCTAGCTCTTCTTCTAAATCTCCATCCATATCAATGAACTCTACTAAACTAAAGGGTGATTTGTAACCAATTCTAGGATCAGTAGGCTAATTTTTACTAACAAAATATCAACTTCTCCAAAAAATTTGACTATAATCTACATCTTTTTTAATTTGTAAAGATTCCAACTAAACAAAAATTATTTCAGTTTCAATATGGGATCCAATAACACCCAAAATTTGCCAAGAAACCCCACTATTGGATACATTGATTCATATTTCTACCACCATCGTAAAGGACATTTTATTTCCTTCACATCCACTTGGTATCATTTGAAAATGAAGAGCTTTTTATTCACATGTTCTTTGGTTAGTTCATTTGTACTTGCAGTTTGCTCAAATATATCCAAATTGCAATGTCCATCAACACCAATGTTAGTAAAAAAAACTTTTAGTTTCTATCAAAGGATGCAAATGGTGATGACACTTCAACAACATGGGATATAAGGGTTTCTTATCATACTCCTCAACAATAGCAACACTTTGCTTCCTTCCAATGAATAAAGACACTAGACGAAGGCTTTTCAACCTAGGATTTAAGATTTTTAAAAACATGTTATGGGTTTCATTTCCTTCAAATTTCCTCAAGAAATAAAGGAAAAACTCTAGCACAACACAAACCTCCTTTCTAAGGTTAGATGCAAAAGAAGTTAATTCATCAACAATAATTGGGTCCACTTCCATTAGGTTATGCAAAGATGCAAAAATATTAAGGACATCTCTAAGTTTTTGAATCATGGATATAACATAATTCAACACATCACTTAGTAACCAGTGACCACATGGTTGGTTCATAACACATGTAATTACAATAGGGGAAAGGTAGTCAACAATGATCTGACAAATATGCCATGTAAGAGGTGGTGGTACTTGTTAGTGATATAATTTTGCAAGTGTTAGTTCTAATTTTTCATGAATAAATTAACTACTTTTATATCACTATTAGGTCCTTGTCTTGCTCCATTATAATGAGTACCATGTAAACATACTAACTAGGAAAACATTTAATCCATTCTAAGTCCAAGGATTCATTCAATTAATTCCACATACAATACTCAAGCACCAAGAATGGGAAAAAAAAAACCTTTATATTTCCATAAACCATGAAGCTTTATAGTGTTTATCTCCCTTCCTTCCTCTCATAACTCCTCTGCTTAATTCCTCTAAAATATCAACATAAACATATAGACAACTAACCTCCAACCCCTTTGCAAATCAATCGAAATGTTCTTTTTATACTCCCCACAAAACAATTATAACTGCCTAATTAACTATCTGGCAAATCGACTTGCCACAAATCAATTACACTATGTTATCATGGTAATTTGCTATTATATTGATTTGCTTACTCTATCACATTGTTTTGCCTATTTTTTCATCTCGACTTGTCCATGTCTAATGACTTGCCTATATGCATTGTGCTCTATCTCCATTTCCTAACATTACTCCCCTCTTAACTATTGTAGTGTCCCCACACAGCAGCTAAATTTCTTAAATTTGACTAGGATGTCCACTACTCCTAGCATAGAGTACCATTTGAATAGGAGTAAACAATTGTTTATCTCACTGGTAAAAAACTTTGCTCCATCCTTTGTTGTTGTAATTCGTTCACCCTTCACGTACTGGTTGATTAAGCTTCATTGGGTGAAGAAACCATTGTTGGTAGTGCACAATCTTGTCGATGCATGGTCGTTTTGTCAACTTATCCACCAAGTGTTGAGTGCACAATATGGCCACTTGCAAGTACAATGCATCATGACCAAAAGATGTGCATTTATTGCCTAAAACTTGGTAAACTCACAAACCCTCCATGTGATTGCTTCCATCAAACGATCTCCCAAGTCGATGAAGCAAACAAGTTCTTGGTAGTAATCCATTAGTTCCTTCCATCGCTTAGGTTTAGCACAAGCTTGATTTACCACATGATCCAAAATAATTTCCATACATGTCATAGCAAAAGTCAGTTTATTGGAAACAACAATCCAATGCTGGTGGTAATACTCATGATAAGCATACTCTAACCTATAGTAATACCTTAAGGCATACAGCCCCAAGCAACCCACCTCAAACTTTAACATTCCATATCTTCTTAGTTGATGGTATTGAATGCAACAACATATTATGCTATAAGCTAGAAATTATCTACACTCTAAATCTTTTATAGCCCACATTGCTAGGAACTCCTTATTAGCGATATGATTTCCTAGTACTGGTAGTGCTACCCCTACCCTCAAACAAATCTGAAAACGATGCAACAGGTAGTATGTTTATGGATTTGGCAGTAATGACAAAACATACCCTAACTCTAGCATCATATGCACCATATCATTTTTAGAATATGTCTTGACATTTGCCTTTTCTGCTAGAGTTAGATGCTTGATCCTAGGGGAAACAACTCCATAAATCATCTTCTTCGTCGTGGTCTCTACCCACTCCCCATTCATGCTGGTAGCTTGATCCTTGTTTTCCACCTTCTACTCTTTTTCTTTGCATGTGTATACATGATTTGTTACCTCTTATTTCCTTATCAACTTTCCAATGGGCGCCACCTCATCCTCATCCTCTTTTGTCAAAGAAACTTGCTTCGCCTCTTCCCTAGTTGTTTCCTCGCTAACAACCTCCTTTATTATGTCTTCTTCCTTTTTGTATTTCCCTTCCAATTATCGAATACTTTGATATGCAGCATCAAGAGCATTTGTGTACTTCCTTGTTTACTCAAAGTGCCACCTTTTGAACTTTACTCTAGCCTCTTCCAAAAGCTCTCCCATCTCCATTGGAAGTCGCTCAATGAGTTCATCATACAACGTTGCCTTGGTTTTATTTTTAGTAGCCACGCTTTCCCAATCAACAACTTGCAAAATAGCTCTACTTTGCCTTGTGCCACTTGCAACTCCTTCCATAACGTCTTTTCCTTTGCCACTAGGATCTTTCAATCCTTATGATGATTTTCAAGAGCATTCTCCATAGTTACTCGTTGAGTACTCAATTCCTCTTCTTGTTGGTGTAGAACCTCCTCCATCTTCTTCAATTTTTCATACAAGTTGAGTTACTCATTATTGAGTGATTTGATTTTATTGTTCCTAAAGTTGATTTTTGCATTAGCCTTTGTGATAATCTCTTGATGGTGTTTTAATCCGTCTTTCTTTTTCATCTCTACAACTTCCTTCATCATCTCTAGTTCTTTCAAAATTAGTTCCTCTTGAATATGTGATTTCATGAATTGTTGGTGTAATTGTTTGATCTTCTTCTTTGTTTTCTTCAACACCTTCTCATGGTTTGACTTGTCATGTGTCAACTAAACCTCAAGGTGGAAATTCCTCTTTTGTACTTTTGCTAAGACTTCACTTGTCTCCCTCTTCTCATTTTCTAGAGTAATAACTTTTGTTTTCAGTTGACACGTTTCTTCTTTTGAAGTCCTCTAGTTTTTTTTATAAAGTGATTTCTCCACTTGGTTTGCTAGTCGTTTTTGTGTTTCCTCCAGTTGCTTTGCTATCCTTTCATTTTCTTTCTATAACTCTTAGACTTCCCCATTCTTTTTCATGACCCTTTGTGCCAACATCTCCAATTGCTCAACCATGACATCCAAATCCCCACTAGTGGATGCACCACTTTCCATAACTACTAATTATTTTATCATATTAGTAGTAGTTTTTTGCCATTATTGATCCACCATTACTAATGTTCCTATATGTAGTTCTTCCTCCATCTGCTGCACTTCTCCTTCCTGTTGATTCTTCCTTGTTTGCTCATTTTCTTCAAGTTACATTAACAACTCCTTTTCTAGTTGCTGATGGAATGGCTTTTTTACTACAATGATCTCCACATCCTCATTTTTTAAGTATTGAAATTTATGATCCTTTCTGTCAATAATCACCTTCTTGTTAACTACCTCTTGGACTCTCTCCTTCTCCATATCCACATGTGTTAGAACATTCTGCATACCTTCTTCTCCTATCAATTGTGTCTCTACTTCTTCCATAATGGGTATTAAAGGTTTTGTCATTACCTCATTAGGTATCTCAACATTCTTCCTTCCAATCTCACTCAAAATGCTTGAAGCTTCAACAAGCTCACCATGATTCCCCTCTTGGATTGGAAATACTTTTGAAATCTCCTGCTCATGGTTACAACCAGTTCGTTCGTTCTTCTTCTTCGTTTTCTCTACTAGCAAGATTACATTGATGTTAACAATCATTTTTTCCTCCTTGTTTTGGGTCTTCTTCCTGGTCTTAATAAACCTTTCTTTCTCTGGCTCCCACTACTTTAAGAAATGATGACCAATAATGGTTAAAGCTAGTCTAGCTAGTGTATTCCCAATTTTCTTTGAATTGCGTTAAATTACAATGATTTCATTTTGCAACTTTTGGGAAAACCAAGCAGCCCAGTTCACCTTCTCCTTCTCTATTGTTAACATTGTTGAAATTAAGGCACTTGGAGCAAATTTGTTTCCTTGTTTAAAATACATGATCTCCATCAATGCTTCCAATATGGCTACCTTTTGCCTGTCATCTACTTTAGCAATTAGGTATCCTAAATGGGGTATATAGTGCTCATATTCATCTCTAATGAAATAAGTTACAACAATTGGGTTGTAACTTTCTTTTCCAATTGGTACAATCCCTTCATGGGATAGACCAAAATCCCTTGCCATTCCTTCCTCTCCTATGTCAATTTATCTTCCCTTTAGCTTGACATACTGATCAGCATAGTTGAAACTTCAATCATTTCCTTCATTATTGGCATCCATTAAAGTCTAGTTTACTTTCCTAATTTTGGCAAGCCTTATTTTCTTCGCCCAATTTGCTTCTTCCTTCATTAGAGTCCAAATGCTACCATGTGTATAGCCCAAGAAATTTATTTTTCCTAACTTTTCTAGAGTTGGCAACTTCTTCAACTCTCTAACTCTGCGTCGTTTTGAAACAACACTCCCACTACTCTCTTTCATCTGATGTTTCATTTTACCCACTACCAACTTCTATTCTTTATACAAGTTGAACTCTCAATTCACAAAAGATTACAATGTAGGTTTTGTAAGGCAACTTTTGAGGTTCTTTATATATTCTAACAAAGAAATAGGTGAGCTTTAGAAGAATCACTTCCTTCTCTAGTTGCTTTTACTTCTAAAAATTGTAAGGAACAAACCTTTTTTCTTGTTTTGCTTTCATGTACTTCCAAACTCGCAGTAGACTTGACTCCAAAGCGTAGTCACAATCATCGCACTCCTCTTCTTAGAAAACTTGAAATGTTCCTTTTTCAACAAGCACCTCCACTTGACGCAAATTCTTTCAACGTTCCTTCATGTTCAAATGTGGGTGGTTAAAACTCCACACATCCTCAAAATCAAAACTCTTGGGTGTTGTCATTTTATAACTACTATCTTCTGCACTTTTAGTTTCTTCTTCCCTAATCTTTCTTACTATTTGGTCTGGTGGTTTATAAGAAATTATTCACAAGTATCTAAGGTTGCAAATTGAAAAGTGTGTCGTTTCTGTGCATACATTTTTACAAACTTTTCTCCATTAAATTTTCCATTGTATGGCTTGAACCAAAATTCTTTTGGTACTCCTTGCTTTGTAGCTACCATTCTGCTACAAATTTTTCTCTCGCACACTTCTTTTGCTCTTACATTCCAATCAACAATCCGTTCATTATCTCTTTCTAAGTAGTCTTTCCACACGTGGTATCTATGTTTGATGGCTTTCAATTCGGTTAACTCTTGAAGACATAATAATTGTTTTAAAGGCCATAAGAGACAACTCATTCATGGGCATGTTAAACATGTCATGTCACTACTAGAAATCTTGTCATTTGCAACCAGTCACTATGCAACTGGCATGCAATTGGTTATCATTTGTAACTATCTTGGTCATGTTTGCAACTACAAATTTGATATTATATAATTTTTGGCCCATATGGTTGTGTGTGCAACTAACATGTAACTAAATGTGTACAACATGGACACGTGTCATAAAAATAATGGCCTAAACTTATACATACTTAAATCCTATACTTAATATATCTACATAGGCTATATATAATAGTATTATGTACCTCTAATACTAAGGTTAACCCCATGCTAACTTAGGCTAGCCTAAACTAACCATGGTTAAATTAAGTTAGGTTAAAATAATTATGGCTAAATTAAATCAAGTTAAATTAACCATGGTTAAATTAAGTTACACTAAACTCATTATGGCTAACATAATTTAAATTAAATTAAATTAGGCTAAAATTAACCATGGCTAAATTAAATTAATTTAACTATGGTTAATTAAGTTAGGCCAAACTAATTATGGCTAAATCAAGATAGGCTAAATTAAATTAAACTATACTAATTATGGTTAAACTAAATAAAACTAATTAAATTAAGCTAAAATAAATATGGCTAAATTAAGTTAGGCTATAATATTTATGGCTAAACTAAATTACACTATATTTATTGTGGCTAAATTAAATTAATCTAATTTAAATTAGGATAAAATAAATATGGTTAAATTAAATTATGCTAAAATATTTATGGCTAAAATTGACAATGGTTAAATTAAGTTAGGTTAAACTAATTATTGTTAAATTAAATTATGTTAAATTAAGTTAAACTAAACCATGGTTTAAATATGTTTGAATTTATTTTATTTTGGAATATTTTTTCAAAAAATGTACATTTGATTAAACAAAAAATTATTCAAAGTCAATTAATATGATAATATTTTTAAAAATATAAATAATCATAATAATTAATTAAATGTTTATTATAATTATAATTATAATCAATTATATATATAATCAATAGGTATTATATATTAAAATTTATTATTTATGTTAAAATATTAATGTAAATAGGCTACATTAATTAACCTACAAGTATACAAACGTCCTAAGCAATTATTAATTTAAACTAGATAATAATATTAAAATAATTTTTCATTAAATAATCATAATTACTAAATATCCTATAATCACCTTTGAAGTGCAAAAGAAAAGGAGTAATGAAAAACTAATAAGAAGAAAAATAAGAAAAATACGCTTTCCCAATTATAAAACGTTTTGTTTTGTTTTTTTTTTTCTTAGGACCCCTCCTACCTTCAAAGCTCATAACCTTTTCATTTTTTATTCATTTTAAATGATTGAAAATGTTGTAGGAGCGCCATTTGAAGTCCTACAAATCACATTGGAACTCTAATAGCAAAAAAAAACATAAAATGAACTTTCTGGGTGTTTAATAACCAGCCTCAATAGTTTTTTTTTTGAGTTTTTTTTACCCCCTTTACTTTGGGGGGCCATAACTTTCTCATTTTTAATTTTTTTTCAACGATTCTCAATGTGTTAAATGCACCAAGAGGAGGGCTTCAAGTTTTGTTTGGACACCAAAAGCAACAAAACCCTCCCCTAGCTGTTATACTTTATTACAGTAGTTGCATCTAATGTGCAACTAGGTTGGTTCATGAGGTTTGCAATGGAATGTTTTAACCCATATCCTTTGGCTTCCAATTCTATTTGGCTCGTTATATAAGTAGGAGTAATAGTTATGTTGAAACCAAATACCAAGTGCCATTGGGGATGAGTGAATGAAAAAAATTTGACCTTTATGAAATGGTCAAACCTAAAAATAAAATCGAATTATTTTAAACCTTTTTATATAACCTAAGCCTAGCTATTTTTCAACCTACTTACTTAATAGGGTTTAATTATTATCTACGTACCTAGGCACCACATGTCAACATCTTATTAGCCATAAATTGGATGATTTAGATTTCATTAATTAATATTTAAAATTTTAAAAATAGGTGGGCCTTGATTGCCATGTGTCACCATATAATTGGTGTTAAAAATATTGAACATGTGTCAAATGGTCAATGAACATTCCATGGTGTGCCACGTGTCATCGTCATAGTGGCAAAAACTTCAATGATTGAAATTAATCCAATGAATTTTTAATTTTGAAAACACAAAAAAATAAAATAATGACATGTGTTCACAAGCTAATTGTTTAATTTTTAAACATGTGTCATATTTTGATTAGTTACATGTAGTTGCAAGGAAAGTTACACATAAGGTGCAACTACATTGGATTGGTATGTATGTATGAACATGTATACTAACATCGTATATACATGTTGCATACGTAGTGTCACGTGCAACTGCATGTCATATGCAACTTGTCTTAGGCAACTACACAAATCTGCAATTGCATGTGTCGCATGCAAGTGGATTTTAGTTGCAAATGACAATTCCAAAACCCAAAATTTCTAGTAGTGTGTGCCATTTCTTTCACACGAGATAGCCTAGGCACTAGACCAACTTTTCTATTTTTATGGCTTCCTTTTTCATTTACATAATTTCTTGGATATAATGGCATTGTTGTCTTTTTCCTTCTTTTATAACTGAATTTCTTGATCTTTCATTTTTAGACATTCTTTGTATGCCATTACTTGAGCCTTCTTCCTTAATCCACTCTATATCATTTTCATAAAATGTTTTCCTAGGTTTTGCGTCAGTTCAAAGTAGATTTTTTGGTTTGGTATGCAAGTTAGGTGGAGAATTAAGTTTGTTTTTCTTTCTATTTTTAATTTTTCCACTAGGTCTTGTATCGACTATAACAACCACTGTTATCACATTGGTTAGTGGATTGTCATGTTGGTAGGCTTTTAGTTTGTTAATATTTACTCTCTCTACCCCTCGTCACTTATGATTGACAATTCCACAATGTTGTTATCAAACATTTTTTGTATTTAAAAGGACCCTTCCAAGGTAATGTAAATTTACCTCCCTTTATTTTTATGGTTTTAGGCATCCATAGTACAAACTTTCCTTCCTTAAAACTTTTCATCCTTCTTTTTTCATCCCTCTTCTTTGCACAATAGCTGAATATGGTTAATATTTTTTCTGGCTTGCCAACAAGTTTCATCCAATTCAAATAAATCTTCCATCCTTACCCTAATAGTTTTGTTTAGATCTTCATGTGGTAGGTTGCGAACACTTTTAGTTGGCATCGCAAATTCTACCGGCATAATTGGTTGAATGTTGTAAACCAACTTGAAAGGTGCATATTGAGTTGTCACTTTATAAGTTGTTCGATATGCCCATAGAGTAATGACTAACATTACATCCCAATTCATCCAATTTGCATTTACTAGTTGGTTAATATTTTACCCAATGTTTTGTTAGTCAACTCAACTTGCCTGTACCCTTGTGGATAGTAAGTAGTCGACTTATGATGTGCAATCATAAATTCTTCCACAAGTATCTCAATAGTTTTTTTAATGAAATGACTACCCTGGTCACTTACAAGATGGGTTGGGTAGCCAAAGCGAGTAATAATTTGTTCATAAATAAATTTAGCGATACTTTTAGTTGTGTTGTCATGAAGTGCTTTTGCTTCTACCCATTTAGTAATATAATTAGTTGCTACTATGATATATTGATTTCCAGTATATCTTGTTGCCAATTTGATTGGTCCCATAAAATCAAGACCCCATTTCATGAAAGGTTCAAAGGCCATAACCGATTTGAGTGGCACTTTACCACTTCACCATATAGGTTCTAAACGTTGGCAAATGTCACAATTTTGACATAATTCAACAACATCTTTATGCATAGTGGGCCACCAATAGCCTGAAGATAACATTTTTTTTAACAATAGTATTTATGCCAAAATGCCCATTAGCCGGCCCTTCATGGGAATCTTCCAATATTTTAGACTCTTCTTTTGGAACTAAACATTGTCATAGGACACCATTTTGTCCTAACTTATATAGTTATCCATCATATGAGGTGTAAGGCCTAGCCTTTATGACTATTTGACTTCTTTCCTCTTTAGGTACATCGCTGTCAAAGTGTCCCTTCTTTAAATATTTTATAATTGGACCATACCAATCAACTCCCACATTAAATAAATGAGTGTTAAGTAACTGATCATCTACCCCTTTTGTTAGTTCCCCATGATTGATTCTAAACAAATGATCTAGTAAGAAATGAACTTGAACTTAACTTGGTTTGTAGACAACTTTAAAATCAAACTTTTGTAATAATAAGAGCCATTTGGCAATTTGACCTATTGTTATCGATTTGTTCACCAAATATAATAATGCATGATAATCTACAAAGAAAATGAAACTAGTTCCTAACAAATAGTATCTGAATTTCTTCACAACATATATCATTCATAAAGCCTCCTTTTTAGTTGTGTATAACTTTTTTCTGCATTATTCATAAGTTTACTTGCATAGTATATTGGTTTGTCAATAGTATTGTTAGGGTTTTGACCTAACATAACTGCTAGAGCCAAGTTTGATGCATTGGTATGCAAATGAAATTCAATTTTCCAATTGGGCACCATTAATACTAGCAAACATGTCATAGATGCTTTCATCCACTCCCAAGATTTATTGCAAGTTTCAATCCATTTCAATTCTCCATCTTTCTTTAACAATTTGCACATGGGTGCCATTTTGTTGGCAAAACCTCAAAAATAATGCCAGTAGAAACTAGTTGTTCCCAAAAAGCTTTTTATTTTTGTCACATTAATTGGTGCTAGCAATATAGTGATTGTAGTTATTTTTCTAGGATCCATTAATAATCCATCACTATAAACAATGTGTCCAAGTAGAATACCCGAATTAACACAAAATGCACATTTTTCTAGGTTAAGACTTATGTCATTTTGTCTACATTATTCCAAGCATTTTTGTAATTGACCTTAATGGTCCTTTTACTTCCATACACACTGAAATCATTTAGGAATACTTGCATAAACTTATTCAAATATTCCTTAAAGGTTTTGGTCACCACTTTTTGAAATGTGGTTGGAACATTACATAATCCAAATGGCATAACATTATATGCATATGCACCCCATTTCGAAATAAATGTTGTCTTTTCTTTGTCTTCTTTTGCCATTTTAACCTAGGTATAGCCGTTATAACCATCCATAAATTAATACATTTTGTGCCCATCCACCGAGTCAACAATTGAATCGAAGAAAGGCAACAAAATTGGATCCTTCTTGGTTTGGGCATTTAATTTTTGATAATCCACACATGTACGCAACTTGCCATTTTTTCTTTGGCATAATTACTAAAGGGGATAACCATTGAGTGGTTTCTATAGGATATATAGATCCAATGTCTAGTAGTTTATCAAGGTCTTCTTTGACTCTTAATTCATAATTCATTATGTTTTTTTTTCTGTTTAACTAGTTGAACATTTCATTAGTTCAATTTTATGTTCACATACTTCTTTTGGAATTCCTTTCAATTATTTATAGCTCCATGCAAAAATGTCTTTATTTGCCATTAACACCTTTTTAATTTGTGCTTGAAATACACTTGGTAGTATGGCATTAATTTATACTTATTTACATTCTTATTTGCTTCCCAAGTTGAATTTAATTAGTTGTTCTTCAATTGTCATCGTCTAACCAATAATCTTTTTATCTTTGACAATGATGTTGGCAGCTTCATCCAATATTAAAGCTTTTCTTGGTTGATGCTCATAAAAATACATTGGATAATCAATTTTGTTTTCTAGTTGTAACATACCACAATCTATTTCTTTTAAGAAATATAGTTCTTAAGGCGCTACTTCCCCTGCACGCCATAATTTTGGTACTACATCATAAAATTGCTCCTCTTTTCATTCTAACGATCCTTCCCAATCAAATTCATCATTTAAATTTTTCGGCCATAATGATGAATTAATACTAATTCATTTTATTGTACTTAACATCACAATTCGTTCTTTTGAAATAATAATGAGGGTACTATCATCCCAATTGTGATGAGCTCTGGCCAATTTCAACCATGGCCATCCCAATAACATGGAATAAACCTCCACTCCATTTTCCACATTCAACACAATGATTGAAATTTTGTAATCACAACTTGCCAAGTTGATTTTCAAGTTCCTAATCAAACCAATTGGCTACACCTTTTGTTGGTCAACCATTCAAACCACAAATGGAGTTGATCGAGGTTTTTTCAATCCAAGTTTCTTTTTCAAACTCTCAAAAACAATGTTCACACCAGAGCCATTGTCCAGTAACACATCCCTTGTTTCAAACTTTCCCACCCAAATTTGAACAATTGGCATAGCTTCATAAAAAAATTTAACCTTTGTTATTACTTCGCAAACATCTGCAACCTAATATGTTTTCATTTTGATTAAGGACTTTTCTACCATTCCTTTTAATTGAGGAAAAATTCTCATCAATTGTCCCAACTTCACTTCCAATTTCAAATTCATAATGATTTTTGTAGCTTTTGTTATTGAATTCATATTAACTCCATGCCCATTTAGTGTTTTAAACCTTTCATTTCGGTTTGCCACCACACTTTGTGTAGTCATTATGTTTTGGTTGTTTAAACAAGTTGATTTGTCCTTGTCTAGATTGTTGTCGACTCCTTGTAACTCACTTGACTTCATCAAATCGACCTTTCCTATCACATTGTCATTTCCACTCATAATATGTTTACTTCCTATCATATCATATTTTCTTTTTAATGTGTCCACTTTAGTTGGTATGCCAACTCCTACTAACTAGCTTGGCATATCGATTAGTCAATTTAGCTAACCCTTTGTGACCACTTGGCAAATCAATTTCCTTTGTTGTTCCCAATGGCCCTTCTTCATTTAACCCTCCTAGCTGAATAAAGAACTTGGCCGGTTCCAAGTCAACAAGTAACGCTTCTATTCAATGGGTCTATCTTTGTACTTTTAATTTTCTAAAGTTCCTCGACTACATCCAAATGAACCTTCTTCTCTTTCTCCCATTTGGTTTATCGATCCCTTGTAGGACTAACCTCTCTTGTTGGAGGTTCTTCTATTGACATACTTGCCTTTTGACCTCACGTGGTCACACACACATCAACAACCACTAGTCCCAATCAACCATGGCAGCATTAATTCCAACTTTTGGTTTGGAATTTTTTTCTTCCTTTTCCATTATTTTCTTCCACATAAGACAATCAGCTCTTACATGTCCTTTTTTACAACAAAAACAGCTCACTCCATTATGCCAAAATCTATTATTTTGATTATAACCACATTGGTCATATTGATTATTCTAATTTTTCTGACCATTGCTTCACCCATTCTGACCATTTCATCTTGAATTATATTGTCAATTTCCAAATTTGTTATTTGGTGTGTTATACTCATGTAGTTGTTTTTGGTCTTACACAACTCGTGCTTCTGCTTATACCACATGCATTGGAACAATTTCCCTCGAAAGACATCTTTTAGACACTATTGTGCTAGGACATTGATCAATATTATGATCATTTTATTGACATATCTAACAAAATTTATTCAATAATTTACATTCTTTTGTAAGGTATCCTTCATTATAATAATTTTGACAATACACACCTCTTTTAATAGTTTCAGAGTGATATTTTGTTTCTTTCTTCTTTGGTTTCCGTTTTTCTTCTTCATCAGAATCTTCTAATTCTTCACTATTATAGTCTTGGTGATATCTAGTTATACTTTTCTTTATTATTGGCATCTCTTCTTTTATCATAATTTATGACTTTGCTACTTCCGCCAAAGTTCTTCACGACATATTTATAATGGCCATTTTGACTTTGGTTCTCAATCCTTTTCTAAAAGCTTCTTTTAAATAAATATCATGTGATTGCTATGGAATAACTGTGCAAAGTCATAAAAATTTGTCATGGTAGTCTTTTATAGACTCATATCTCTTTTGTTTTGTGTATCTCAAAATTGTAGTTACTTGTTTTTCATTGCGAATTTCACTAAATCAATTGATGAAAACACATTGTACTTCAACCCATGTTGCCATTAAATAAGCTGTTTCATACCTAGCAAACTAATAAGTAGCTTTCCCTCTGAGAGAATTGTGAGTCATGGATTATAATACCACAAATTATTAATTTTAGTTCCATAGTTTTCCTTAGTATTAATGATTTGAATCCTGATAAACCTCCAAGTAATAATTATTAAAAGTTGAATTAGCCAAGGATATTTCATCGTAGAAGACTCTTTTATTTAAATTGATGCAAGGCTCAGTTAATTTTAGGACCTAGTAAATTTTTTTAAGTGCATCCTTTTATATTGTAGAGAAGGGAAAGGGGATGTAGAATTAGATGTGATTTATTGATATATTGGGAATACAAGCCCATAATTAACAATAACATTTCGCCATGACAATATTAAGTTAATCTGTAGAATAATCTTCAGGCACGAATGATGTACTTGAAATATTTCTAAGATGTAATCCTAATACATCTTTATTTAGTTTTCACTTCTATCAGACTCTTAAATAGAATCAAAATCAAACTTAAGTATTAACATTTCCACCTGAGTGGCCTCAGGTGAATTACAATTTAGTAAACAACTTTAAGGGGATAGATCACAATTGCAAAAACTCCAGAGTGCGACAAATGGTGCGAGCGAAGTATTCGGTTCGATGCTCCATGGAAAGGGGATTGATTGGGCCTCATAACCAATGATAATGGCCATCACCGGGAACCCAAGTTCGACAATGAAGACGAACATCGTCGTCTTCACATTGACACTTTTCAAACCTTTCTGGTGCGGCTCCACAAGGAGGAACAAATTCTAAATAGACTGCTAAGGCATGTGGGTTAAGAAACAATCGACAATTCCATGTCGAATGATCGACTCGAGTGCGCACTATTTTTCTGGACGGTTCTTCTTTGCACGACCGTTGAGAAACATTCACGTCAAATAGTGTTTCTTCAAGCTCTTCATTTTCTACTAGTGAAACTGGAGGATTCGAAGGCGTAATGACATCATCTGCCATGACTAAATTCTCACTTGCATCAACGAAAACTAAGAAGGTAGCAGAAACAATGTGGTACTTACATTCAGAAGGGGTCAAGGCTTTTTTATTTAACAAATTAGGGTAGGTGTAAGGTGTGGGAGTGACGACGGAACCTCATGAAAATTCAAACATCCTAGATCTAATGGATTCATCAAACCCTAATTTCAACGATGGATTTAGAAGTATGTGGGGATTTTTGTGATGTAATTTTTAATTCCAATTTATTATGTACTACATAATTAATTAGTGCATGGAAAAAAAAAGTAGGGGATATCAAAAGAGTAAATGGTACGCATGGATGTTACTTCAACCATTGAATTGGTTTAATCAAATAAGGACTCAAGGATGTTTACTTGTTATTACCGATAAATTGTCCTAGTAGTTAGTTCTTGAAATAATTAGGATGAAGAAGTAGGATGTGAGGGTCAACGGGCGGAAAGGATAAGGATCAAGTTCAAGGACCTCATCAAGATATCTAAGATAAGGGGAAGGATGAGTCCTCCAATCCCATTAGTCACGAGGATTGTCATCCTATTTGATTAGAGGATGGAATATTTTTTTTGTCTCATTGGGCCCAAGAATTCTCATCCTAAAATCAATTAGAGGGCAAATCATTCTCGATTCTCATTGGCTCTTGAAAGATGAGGAGGCCATTGATTGGAAGGAAGGATTTTGAAGCTTCCATTGGACAAGGGGAATAAGCTCAAGGAAAGGTTAGTTACAACTTCTACTCAACCCATAAAGTTGTACAATAGTGTCCATTGGACACAAAATCCTTAAAAAATACTATTGGAGGAAGGTTGTAGTTGATACCCAATTGTACATTCAAATTTGAAAATTACTCCATAGTTCCACTTGTGTTGTTTTAAAGTTGTCGCAACCTTACTTTGAGAAAATGTGAGGATGAAACTCACACTCCTGAAATGGGGACTTGGGAGTCCTCCGAGACTCCTGAAACTTTAGAGTTCAATTGTAGGGGCCAAACACCTTGCATTGGAGTGTTCTTTATATCATTGGAAAGCTATCAAAGTGTAAATGTCGAAAATGGGCTCGCATGGGCCATTTGGACATCTACAACACACGTTATGGCAAAAAGAAGGGCCGGAAGTCAAATTGGCAGTTTGACTCCTGACCACTAAAAGTCGGGAATTGATCTGACCCCCGTACGTGCAGGTGGAATGCAATACATTGTTGGAAAGCTCTCAAGGAGAGTTACAAGTTTGTTTCAGATCTCATTCCAATCGGAGGTTTGAGCAAAAAATTATGATCTTGTAAAGTCCCGAGAGTCTAAACAGGGACAGTTTCGAGATTCCTCCTTGGGAGTCCCGAGACAAAAAGCCATTCGGATGTGGGTGCCACGAAGAGACGTAGAGAATACTATATGGGGGAAGGTGGTGGCTTCCCCCCGAGTCCGGGCCGTGGTGAAACTTGTGAGTCCAGAGTCGCCCATGGCTTGTCTTAACATTAAAGGTGCTCCAGAAAGTGAACTAACCAACTTGTTGGTTGGTTTGATGCAGGTTCGAGTAAGTAACTAAAGCTTGTCACTCTTCCTAGTCCCATCCCGGAGCTTCAGCACACCCTCTACCCCTTCTAGTGCTGAAAGCTGGAAGCATGCCTCGAGTTCCTCACAATTCTGTTGTTTGAGTAACTTAGGCCCATTTTGGGCCTAACTAGGAACTTGGGAGCGCGTCAAAAGTTGCCTTTGGTACACACTTGTAGTTTTACTGTTCCCAATAATAAAACAACTAGTTGTATAGTATCCATTTATTGGGTTTGTTAAAGTTGTATGGTAATGTTTTAATAGAACACATGAATTGTTCATGAGATGCACATGTCATATACTTGATTAATTACAACATAGTTCCGACACATTGCAAGAGGTAAACTATTCAACTCATATGCAACTATTGTACGCATATAATGTTTAATGCATAGTTACAAGATAGCAAGGGACACTTAGACAAGTAGTTGTTTTCCAATGCTAATAGATGATGATCCTATTGAATCTTAATTGTTCAATAGTCACCAACTAGTTGCCTTGTTGTTTTATTTAGTTGCAATGTAATGGCTCATTAGTTGCACCTTCAAACCCTTGAAATTCATATGCACTTGCCAAAGGCCAAAATGGTTTATCACATAGTTGCATCATAACTAATTATGCTAAACATGTAGTTATTTTTTAGTAGTTGCAAGATCTTCATAGTTGTTTATAAGTCATAGGATGGTTATATTATCTCTATACTTAGTTACCATGTAGTATCTATATGGTTACATAGTCTAAACTACAACTACAATAAATTACAAGAAATAACACTAACAAAAATGTTATGTTGCGGATGCATCCAATTTTAGTTGCAAACAATGTATTTTTAGTTACACACTATTTACGCATTAAAATCCAAAAAGATATTTAGGAGTTGTAGATTTGTTGTACATTAATTACACTAATAGTGTGTATTAATTGAACCTTTAGTTGCAAGTAAGTCGCAAAGGAAATTGACAAAGTTCATCGTGCCAATGTGGATGAAAAGCCACATCAGCGTGATGTCATGAACTTAATCGCATATGGGTTGTACATTAGTTGAAACTGAATTATTCAATGTGAGTTATAGTTAAGTTGCACACAATTGCATAGGTATTTGACTATATATACGGTGAGTTGCAACTCTTACAATTATTGCAACTCTTGCAACTAGTGTAACTTGTTCGTTAGCACTCACATTATAAAAATATGGTGAGTTGTAAGTGTTTGCTACAACTCAAAAACTAAGTTGCAAAGGTGGTGGCAAGAGACCCCATTTTTTTATAGTGGGTGTATTCAATAACAATGTATTCAATTCTTCAATTGGTTCTTGATTCATGATCAACGTTTGGTGAACCTATTTGTGTAGATTATTGAGTTCCATCACTTGTCGATATGTTTACTTCCTCAACATTAATTTGAACAACAATAATTACCGTTTCCTTTTCTATAGGTTGAAGCATTTGATAGGTTACTGGTGAATTAAAAATTGCACTAAGAGCTCTCCATCTACTATGTGTAATAGATTGTTAAGCTACAATAATAGCCACTTTAACTTCCTCTTGATTCTTTCTTCTCTAGTTTCTCAATCTATTGTTTTCATCTTTTTTTTTCTCTATCTGACATAGGCTCCAAACATAAGTTCCCATTTCTTTTCTATAACCATTTTTATTAATACTCCCAATTTTTAAAAAAATTCCCATATAATTATGGAATCATGATTGTAGACCAAAATTTTTCTGATTCAATTATTTTAGATATGTATTCTTCACTCCTTTTTTTCTCATGACATATTGAAAACTCTAGACCTAGGTGCCTAGAGTATATCATTTAATTGACATCCATTTTTCTATTAATGCATTAATGTTAGGTCTAGTAAATTCCCTTCTATTAAGGAATTGAATCGAATGATGTGTTGCAAAAACTTTATTTATAAGAATTAATGTAATTATGCATACAATTATTGGTAACCATCTTCTATATTTTGTCAATTATGTAGCATCAATAATTAGTGATCTATGTTGTATGCACCACACCTTAGTACCACCATGTATTTTCTTAATAATAAATTCATGTATGTTTTCAAGTAATGTTTTAAATTTATTTTTAAAATTACCCACTCATCTATTTATGGTGCATTCCTTGGTGTATATAAATAATTCTAAAAATTCCAACCATAACTACAATTTATTCTTAGTCTTTGTTTAGCTTCTTCTATGGTTATAATCTCTTTCATCCATTCATCTTCTCTTTCAACAAGAGTCATAATCTACCATTTTTCATAATTTTTTTAATATACATTATTATAATAATTTAGAAATATCACTTATTCTGCCATATCTTGTTCATAATAAGTAGTAAATTTGGAAAAACTAATACTTGTCTAGCCCCAAAACAATCATTTGATTCACTATACTATGTTTTCTTTCAATTCTATAAGCACCCACTAAATCTATGTATCCACAAGGTAATACCATATAAAGAACATGTATTAAACAAAATCCTAGATCAATTTCATTTATTTCCACTTTTCCTTCTTCAACTTCCATTAATTAATTGTAACGTGGAAAAATCTCACACGAATTTGAAGAAATTACATCCTAAATCTTCTAATTTCTCCAACAACAAATTGTATTATCCCCAATATGGTCGCCAAATGTTAGTGATATAAATTTTCACGTGTTAGTTCTAATTTTTCATGAATAAATTAACTACCTCTATATCACTACTAGGTCCTTGTCCTACTCCATTAAAATGAGTACCATGTGAACATATAATTATGACGACATTCAATCCATTCTAAGTTCGAGGATTCATTCAATTAATTCCACATACAATACTCAAGTACCAATAATGGAAAAAAAAAACATCTTTTATATTTCCATAAACCATGAAACTCTATAATATTTATACCCTTTCTTTCCTCTCATAACTCTTCTGTTTAATTACTCTAAAATATCAGCATAAACATAAATAAAATAAACCTTCAACCCCCTTGCAAATCAATTGAAATGTTCTTTTATACTCCTTGTGGAAAACAATTATAATTGCCTAATTGTTTGGCAAATTGACTTGCAACAAATTGATTACATTATGTTATCATAACAATCTGCTACCACATTCATTTGCCTACTCTATCACATTGTTCTGCCTATTTTGTCATTTCGATTTATCCATGTCTATCAACTTGCCTATATTCTTACTACTTTATCTCCATTTCCTACCAATATTTGATTAGCCACCCTCACAACTATTTGGCTACTATAACAAAGAAATATAACATGCCGAAACAATAATGTTTCTTGAAACATAATAATTATGATAGCAAACCTTTAAAATAATGAAACAAACAAATTAACAATTTCATTCACACAAAACATATTAAAAATCTCAAAAAAAAATTACCAATTGTATTGAGTATAAAAAAAACTCACCTTGTTTTCATTAGGGTATTGAATTTCTTCGAACAAATTTTATAATTTGGGTCCATTCCTATCTGCCTTTCCCAGATTTTTGGGGTCAAGTTATACATTTTTGCAAATATGTTTCAATAGTCTTGATAGATACATATCTTAATAATCTACAAACTTTTTCATTAGTTGTAGCATATTGACATGCTTCGGAAAAAACATGCCTAAAACAAGTACCATTGAAGCTTTCTCGAAAACCCAATGTCTCACAACTAACAACATATTTTTAATTAAGAAGTCATTAAATTAAGGTTGGATACTTCATCTTTCACATATGCAATGATTTTTTTTCTCAAACCAAATTTGTTTAACAAATTTGTCAAATCTCAAACCAATGGTTGACCAAAAGTTTATGTAGCTTCAAACAATCCAATAGTAATATGTTTAAACTACCAATCAAGTCCTGAAAAATTTACAACCAAAGCAAAAATATCATGTGCTCCTTTATTCATCCATAAATCAAAGTTGGCAGTTATAGTACAACATTATGAAAGACTGGGCAGAACATACAATTGATTAGTTTTCTCCACCAAATTTGGCAAAATCTTTAATGAAAATTACCTTTTGAAAGGAAAAATAAAATTTTAGACATAAATATAATATTAATCTTTTGAATGAAACACTATCAACAAATTGAATTGGTAAATTATTTTTTATAATTAACAAACCAAGGTCTTCATCAAATTCCTTTTGTTGCACATCATCTTTTTTGAACGGATCCTTTATAGCAAAAACATTTGATATGGATAATCCAAATGGATTAATACATTTTTTTATTGGTTGTCTTTCCACATTTCTCTCATTGAATTATTTATTTCTTTTTCAAATTTTTTATAAATTAAAAAATGATCAACATCCACATTTTAAAAAAAGTTGTTATCCTATTTGTTTTGTAGTATGAAATTAATCCTTTTCTAGCATGTGCTTTTGGATTGGTTATATTCACAAGTGCATTATAACATTAAAAACATCTCATTAGTTGTGGATAATCCAAATTCACATGTTGGTTATCATTTATTTTAAAAATGACTAACACAATGCATTTCTTCCTTCTAGTTTCCATTATTATTTTTGATTCTACAATTATTTCAAATTTTGATTCATCATTTCTTCATTTTTAGTTTCCAATTTTTTTCTAGTTTTAGATTATAAACTGGGATTTATTGAAAATTTTTCTTCCACGTTATTTTCTTCCATAACATTTAATTAATTCATGACAACATTACAAGTTTCACTTATTTTGTTTTCATTTTTTAATGATTGTTCCATTTTGCAATTTTCACAAGAGATTTAGTAGAAGAAAACCTCTTAATTATGCTCTACCAAAATTATCTTACAAAATGAATATAATTGCAAACAAATGAACAAAAGCTTATCCACTAAGGTTTGAAGATTGTGGAAACAATTACAAGCATTTACAAAGTAAACAAATTAAGGGTAAGAAAATGAAAAAATAGTGTAGGTAATCAATGAAGAAAATGTTCAAATTAATGTTTAGGGAAATCCAAAAGAATGTCCAAGTGTAACCTACAAAGAAACAAAACCAAAAACAAAAAAAAGAAAAAGAAAAATGAATACAAGAAAATGAAACAAAAAAAAACTAAAGAAAGAAAAAACTTATTAAAATGAAAGTTGTGTGTTCTTATGCTCCAACTCTTGCATAAACAAGTAAGGGGGAAATACCAAGCTTGAAGTTTAAAGCAAACATGAACAAGGTAGACATGTACTAAGCATGCAAGGCAATGATGGCAAAGTAGGTAGGCAACAATTGTGTGCAGATAAGGCAAACATGCAAGCAATAGGTGAATGGGTAATGATGGCAAAATAAGTAATTAAGCAACAAGCAAATGAAAGAACATGCAACAAGCAAGTGGACAATGATGGCAAAATAGGTGGGCAACGATGGCGATGTAGGCAAAATAGGTAACAAGTGAAGGGTGTGATGGTGAAGCAAACAAATAAGCAGCAAGTAGGTGGATGACAATGGTGAAGAAGGTGGACGTGCAATAAGTAGGTGGGCATGATTGCGAAGCAAGTAGATAAGCAACAAGTAAGTGGGCAATGATGGCAAAACGGGTGGAGATGTAATAAGCAAATGTGTGGACATCACAACACCAAAATGTGGTATTTATGACTACATTTATGACTACAAAACTAGTCGTAAATGCCACTAGTCACTAAGATGGTCATAGTTGTAACCACCATTGTGACTGTACCTAGAATTATAGAATATTATTTCTATATAAAAAAATATAAAAAATATTTGTGTATATAATAAAATTATGTATATTTATAAATTGATTTTACAAAATAATTATTCATTTAGGGTTTATTTATATATCGTATACATATGGTTTGTACATGAATTGTATAACACATGAATCATATATACAATCATATAAAACATTATTGTATTACATGTCATTATCATACTAATGGTCAAAGTGGACTATAGTCAATGTGATCAAACTAATCAACATAGTGGGAAAAAGTATTGAACCTTGGACTTCCTAGAATTGGCCCAAGGCCTTTGCCATCAACCTACCACATCACATGTAGTAGATTATTGTCACATAAAAACTTTATCATGTTCCAATGTTGGAATGTATAAAAATACAAAGTTTAAAATTTAATTTCTTTTCCAATATTTAATCAAATGAACATATGAATATGAATTATTGAACTTTGGAGCATAATCTACATGTGGACCAACTAAAAATTCAAATAACAAGTTTTGTACATAGAAAATCACTTTTGAATTTTTAAAATTTTAACATATCCGTTATGTTTCAATACATTAATAGAAAATGGCCATTTTGCAATTGGTCCTTGTGACCAATTTTTAGTTGCAAGTGACATTTGCAACTAAAATCTTAATAGTCGCATTGACACTAGTTGCAAATGAAAAAAAAAATTGGATGAAAAAAAAGTCAACAAAATATGCCTTCATCCTTTGACTTGTCATATACGTATTATCGCTTGCAACTAGGATGTGACTTTTTTGGTGAACAATGGGAACAAATTATGTGTTGCCACATGTTCCAACTTTTAATAATTAAAGATATTTTTTTATTACTTTGAAATAATTTAAAACGTTTAATTTTTATGTTTGGATGGTTTAGATTGTGACATGTGGTGCAATAGAAATTTGCCACATGGCATATCAATTGAATTTGTCCAAATTCAATTAACATCAATATTCAAGTATGTAGGTTGAATTAGGTACCTACCTACCTATATACCTACCTACCCATCTAGGCTAAACATCTATTTAGATAGGACCTATTTACCTACCTAGGCCAAATACTTACTTAGGTAGGTAGGAAGGTAGAAAAGTAGGTAATTAGTTGTAAGTACATGAATATTTATATTTTATTTTGGGTTAAGTCATTTCATTGGCTCATCCCCTATGTCCATGTTTTTAAATATGAAAATGTAAAGAGTAAACACCTTAAGTAGGTAAGTGACAACTAAATAACTAATTAATTAACTAACTAATTAACTAATAAAATTAATAATTATTTAATAAATAAAATACAGGAAATAAATTAATAAGCTTATTAATTAACTAATTAGCAACTAAATTATAAACTAACTAATTCATTTCATAAACTATCCAATAAACTAATTATTTATAATACTAATCATTAATATATTATGATTACTGAATTAATTATTCTATTAGTTATTAATAAATATTACTTAATTTATTAGCTAGATAATTAGTAATAATATTTAATTTTATTATATATGAACTATAATGATCTATTAACCAATTTCATTAATTAGAATTGGCTAATATTGAAATAATTAGCTAATTATCAATAACTAATCACTTATTATTTCATAACCAAATAAATTAATATAATAACTGAAATATTCAGTAATTAATAATTAATGATCATAAAAATTGAGTACTACTTGTTTTTAGATAGAATAATATAATTAAAACCTAGCCTAGGCTAACTATTTTATTATAATTATTCCCATTATTATTTTCATTTAAAAAATTCATAATAAATATAAATGTAAATATTTAATAGTAACAAAAACATTAATTCAATTATTATTGTAGTTAGTTGGTAACCAATGTTTATTATTTTTATTTTATCATTCATATTATTACTTCACTCATTATAACTATTTATGAATTATTACAATAATTTTTTTTAACAAGAACATTTTTCCTTTGAAAACAATTTCTGCATTTGTATATTAATTTATTAGATTTCCATTCTAACTACTACAATAATTATTATAAAATAATAAAAATGAAAATAAAATTATATGCTAGTAATTGATTATAACAATTGAATAATTGAATAATTAATAATTATAAATTTGAAATATAAAAACTTAAAACTATATATTAATATTTCTTGGTAATTATTATGATTTAGTAATGTTTCATAATTGATTACTTATAATAATAATAATAATAATGTAATTTGTAGCTAGCCTAGGTTAATTATTTTTTAATTATATATTATTGTGTCACTTGTTAGATATATTATGATTTATTATAATTATTTATTATTTATTAATAGATAAGTAATCAATTTGTAATAAGTACATTAGTCATTTGAAAATAATATAATAGTATATTAGACTTTTAGTAATTATTTCAGTAATTATATACTTAATTTTCCTATCATTCTAATATCATCATCATCATCATCATCATCATTATGATCATTATGTAATAAAATATTACTATTAAAAATAATAATGAAATATAATATTTTAGTTTTTTTATTACATGTAATTAATATAAACATATAATATAATAATAAAAAGTCATTTAAAATAATTTTAAGAAGTATAATACGATCGTTTGGATAAACTTGTAATATGGGCCCAATATATTTAATAAATATTTTACATAAAATTTTAATATATTCAAAATTAGTGTAACCATAATATTGAGGCCATTTATGTTAGTAATATTACTTGAATACACATGTAATATGGTTGTTGATATACATTCAAAATATACATTTATAAATCTTAATACACCCAACTATATTCCTCAAAATTCACAAAATACACCTTTGTATACTCATAAGGTTGTAACTAAATTGGTCACATTTGCAACTAATAAAACATAAATTGTTCTTTTTGGATGAAAACCAAACTAAATGTCATGTGACCATCATTCCATATTCCAAATGAACCATGGCTTCTTCCATGTGGGGTATACCAATTGGAATGCACTAGTAGCCAGTAGTGCACCAATTCATGATGAGGCCATTCAAGCTGTTTTGAGGATGAACCAAAAACACATCCTCTTCCCTTGCCCAAGGATTTTTCAACCCCATTCTTTGCCCCAAAAATTTCCCCTCCTACCTCCTTCATTTCATTTCTTGCTCATTCCATCTCTGGAGCTCAAGAGAGCTCTCGAGCTTGAATAGCACAGAGCTTTGAGGAGACTTGAAACACAAGGCTTGAGGAAGGTGGAGAGCTCAATGTTGAAGGAACGTGGAGAAGAGAAGGCAAGAGGAGCACTTCATCCCAAATGTGGAAGCAAGAGAAAAAAGGTAAGCTCCCTCCTTTCTCTACACTTTTTTTTTCTTCTCTATGGTTTTTTTTAATTTTGTGTTTTGTTTTTTTGCTTGAGAAGAAGAAGACGCCATTGTCTTCTTCTTTCATTTTTTTGTTTCTATTTGAAGTGAAGAAGGTGACAACACAACGTGTCGTTGCCTTTTTTTTCTTCTTTTGTTTTTTTGTTATGAATAAGGCAATGACAACAAGTTGGCAGTCGTTCTTCCTACCTACCTCCCCCTCTTGTATTTTTTATGTTACTATTGCAACAAAGAAGGTGACGATAACAAGTTGTTGTCACCTTTTTCCCCGTGTTTGAGAAGAAGAAGGCGACAATAGCTTATTGCCATTGTCTTCTTCTATGGTGGTGTTGCAGAGAAGAAGAAGGCGATGTTAGCTACCGTCGCCTTTTTTTATGGGGGGTGTTGCAAAGAAGAAAAAGGTGATCGTAACTGTTGTGGCCTTCTTCTATGCGGGGTGTTGCAAAGAAGAAGAAGGTGACAACAACTGCCATCACCTTCTTCTATGGTGGGTGTTGTAGAGAATAAGAAGGTGACGACAACTACCATCGCCTTCTTCTATGGTTGGTGTTGCAGAGAAGAATAAGGTGACGATAGCTATCGACACCTTCTTCTGTGGCGAGTGTTGCAGAGAAGAAAAAAGGCGATGGTAGTTATTGTCACCTTTTTTTGTGGCAGGTGTTGTAGAGAAAAAGAAGGTGACTACAAGAGTTGCCATCACCTTTTTTTGTGGTGGTGTTGTAGAGAAGAAGAAGGCGACGGCAGTAGTTACTATCGTCGCCTTCTTCTTTGCCTTCTTATGTGGTAATGTTGTAGTGACATAGGCAATGGTAGCTTGCTACCGTCGCTTTCTTCTATGTGTTTGAGAAGAAGAAGAAGACGATGATAACGTCCGTCACCTTCTTTGATGGCTTTGCTGCAAAAAAAAGTGACAGCAACTATCGTAGATTTTTTTGGTGGTTTTGTTGCAAAGAAGGTGACGACAACAATGTCGTCGCCTTCTTCTGTGGTGGTGGTGCTATTAAATGCAAATAAAAAAATTATACAAGTTTTTAAAAGTTTAATTATATTTATAACTTCCATCACTTAATGGAAGTTAAGGGATTTATTTTGTCAAAAAACAATTATTACAATACCTGAAAACAATTAGAATTTGAAGGAGTTACATTTAATTATGTGATTTTATGTTTTGCAATACTTGCATTCTATTTTTTGAACTTTTTGTGTGTAAGGTTTTAAGGTTAGCATTTTTTTATTACAAAGTAATGACCTTTTTAAAAATATTTTTTGGTTTAAGTCCGAAACTTGAAACCAACCAGGCCTTTTAGCCACAGGCACCCCTTCGTCAACCTAATATGGCCCGAAAGGACAAAAAATGGATGAAGGTTGGGTTGAAATGGAAGTGTAAAGTTGGCACTTGCATTATCGCATATTGTGCCAAATGGTTATTGACTAAACATTTGAAGGAGGTGCATGGCTTAGTGGTAGAAAAGGCCAAACCTGGGAGGCTTTAACTTTTGAAGGAGGTCTTTGACATCAAAACCATGCTAAAATGAACGTTCGCACCTTGGGAGATGCCATGGCCATGCAAAGGCGGAATGATCAAAAGGTTGTTAGTTACGTTCGTGTTAAAGCCCAATGTAAGTGGAATAAACTAGTAATTGTTACAAAACAATGTCCACCATTACCAAAACCAACTTTAGTCAAATTAACTTCAAAGTAACTATTATAGGTGTTGGGTTTTAATGTTTAATGCTTGGGAAACATGCCTCGAGATGCAACATCATGGATGGAGAAGGATGAAAATTTACAAAAAATGATTCGATCCACTTGTTCTACATATGCACATTGGTTGAAGATGGCATGGGATGTCAAAAATTGGGATCGAGAATCCACTAAAGCAAGTAGGACATAAGAGTTGACAGATGTATTGGATTTCTATGCATTTAAAATGATTCATGGAAGGTAAGAAACAATAATAATCAATGTTTATTATTTTTTAATAATTTTGTTTCATCCAAGGTGTGTTAGGGTTTAATTTGGTGGTTTTCGGGTGTTTATAGGGTTCATGACACAAGAAAGGAAGAGTTTGTTGCAAATACAGCTTAGGTTGAGATGAAATGCCACCATCTGTACATTGTTTGTCATGTAGCAAAGGCTACAACTGCAACAATTGTTTATTGAACTAAATGTGAAATTGTAGATAATGATATGGTTTAGGGTTCCACTTTATATAGTTAACTAATTTTTTTAGCCCTTTCATTTTTTGGACTACCCAATTTTTGAACTTTGGTCCTTTGATATATTATAAAGAACCTTTTTTTTATTAGGTTCTTTAACAATTTTTGATCTACCCATTTTTGTACATCATTTATAAAAATATATATATATTTTAGTCACATTTATTTAATGGGTATATGGTGAATCATATATGTATTCTTTTTCATAATCTTCTTAGTACTTTAGATGTAAGAATCAAAACTTAAATATGCCCATATGAATAGGTAACATTAATTTGTATAGAGTTTACAAATATCAAAATGAACATTGTGTAATACTTACATCTAATGTAATGGGACTCACATCACCTAAAGATTTTAAAAATAATACCCACATTCTAAACATGCAATACCTACATCATTTTCTATTCTAAACTCCATAAGGCCATTGGTTTACATTCATTGCAATACCCACATATAGGTCCCATAATAGTCGTTGGTTTTTACATTCATTACAATATTCACATATAGGTCCATAAATATTTGATGATTTTAAGCATATTTAACAATACCCACATATAGGTCTCTAATGTAATATTTAGGGGATTCATATGACATAATAATATAGTCTAAGTATCAACAAATAATGTCATAATTAAAAAATTATTAAAAATTCCTTTAGATAATGTAAATGATTGATTATCATATTTAGACAATCATTTATTTCTAAATATTAATTAACTAGTTATTTGGTTGAACCTTAATTATTTAAATAATTAAAATTTAGATCTAAAATTCAAATTGATAAATTGATATTTAATTTATTATTTTAATTAAATTATTTTATGTTTAAAAAGTTTTTAAATCATTATTTTAAATAATTATTCATAATAATTAATTTTCATAAAATTAATTTAAGATAATAATTAGTTTACGTATATAAAGAAACATATTTTGGGTACCCAAATCACTTATTAATTATTTTGAAGTGACTTTACATGCGGGTATTGCATTTAAAGTTAGGTCTTCACATAAGGTTTGCTTCAATCACCTATGGATTATTTTAGAATGAACTTGCATGCAAGTATTGCATCTAGGCTTTGGTCTTCATTCAAAGGCACCACCCAAACTACATATTATATATTTCAAAGCAACCCTACATGTGGGTATTACATTTAAGGTCGGGCTTTCGTTTAAGGTTTTACCTAAAGCACCTATAGGTTATATTGAAATGAACTTGAATATGGCTATTGCATTTAGGGTTAGGGTTTCATATAATTTTGCAATATCCACAAACGTACTTACTTTCACCAACTAAAAATTTGGCCTTAATTTTTTTAATAATTAAATAAAATTTGTAACAAAACACAAAAGAAAGTATGTTTCTTACCATTTGTTAATATCTCCAAGCTGATTTCTTTCACTTTCTTATATATATATGCATTGTTTTGCATATAAAATTCCCCCCAAAATGTGCCTTAGATTTATTTTAATTACTATAGACTTGTAAAAAAACTATTAATTAATTTATATGTCCCAAACTCTAAACTTGAATCATAATCCAATAGTATATATTTGTAACAATTATATGAAAAAATGTGTTTTTTTTTAATAAGCTTTTTTAGTTCAAATTTAATATGTTATAATATAATAAGAAATAAACATTAAATTGTCATAAATGCTTATTAGGCTTACATGGCCTCGACTAGTAAACTACCTACATAACTACGAGGTTTACCTAGTAAGTTCAACCACCTTGAATACCTACTTAGACCATTTAAGATATTAACCTATAAGGCCTACACTAATAAATAAACTACATAATAGGCTTATATTACGTAGGTAGCTTATTACGTAGTTAGTTAGGTTACTTAACAAGTAGTTTACTAACCTATTACTTATGTTTAGGCTAGGTTGTTTAGCTTGGTCAATGTCGACACTTTAATCAATCTAATATATTTGGTGATGAGCTTTTGTTAAAACTAATAATTTGTCAAGGCTATAGATTCTTGGTTGTTTTTTTATGAACACTACTGTGTTTCTTAGATAGTTGAATCATGTTTTAGCTTTTGAAGGTGTTGAAAACATTACATAACTTGGCCTTCACAAAGCTTCCAAATCCACACAAACTTTGGCATGGCTTCTAAGAGCTTATGAACATTTTCATACCTAGCTATTAATATTTTGGAATTTTAAAATTCAAATAAAAAACAAAGTTCATTAAAAATAATTACAATATATGTAACCATGGGTATATATATGTAATTTAAAATGAATATGAAAATATTATATGTATTGAAATGAATCAACAATATAATTCCATGATATCATTATTTATATATAATGTGTTATAAATAACAATATATTTGGACCAATATTTAAATCAATATTATACATCATAAACATAAAATTTACATAAGGATTTGTGTTATATATGTATAAAATATAAAATATTTTTGACCCACTATATGATTATTTTAACCAAGATTTTATATAATATATATCAGAAAAATATAAAATAAATTTTCAATCAGACATAGGATTAATATATGGGAGAGATCATTTTTATTATTATGTGAAACAAAAAAAAAGTAAAAAATCATGTGCTGTGATTTTTTTAAAAACATGGTTTAAAATCTTATTAAATTTGAAACTTTATATTTTTGTTTTTTGAAATGAGTTTACAAGTTTAAAAGGGAAGAAACATAAATATGAACATATTTGAAAAAAATTTGAGCATGAACTTAAAATTTTTGATCTTAACAAACTTTGTATTGCATTTAGGGTTGGGTTTTCACATAAGGTTTTTTTTTACCTTTGTGTGATCTCTCCAACCTAATTTTTCCAATCTCTTTGAAGAAGATATAGAATGAAATTGTATCGTTTCACATATGTCTAAACCCTAAAAATTTCAACCCAATTTAATAAATGATTAAAACTTATTTTAGATAATTAATGGACTATCAAAAAAATAATCATATAATTAAATAATTAGTAGACAAGTATTTCAGATAATTTTAATGATTAATTATCAAGAACTAGATAATCATTTATTTATTAAAAATAATTAACTAATAATTTGGTTTAACTTTATTTAACAAAAGTTGGATCTAAAAATTAGATTGATTAATTTGATATTTGATTAATTAACTTAATTATATTTTTATTTAATAAGTTATTGAAATCACTATTTAAGATAATTATTCCACGTTATAGATTGCAAGTTCAACTTTTCCATGAAAAATTCCTACACTAAGATAAGCTTGATCACAATTGTCATTGTCCCATTTGTTCCACAAATAATACAACCTCTTTTCAATTTCAATGAAACAAAGTAAGAATCATAGAACTTTTAATCAACAACCTCAACCTCTATACACACCTTTGTTAACATATTATTTTGAAATTAATTAATTATTTTGGAATGACCCAACATGTAGGTATTGCATTTAAGGTAGGATCTTCATTTAAAAAGGCCTAAACCCCACATGCGTTATTTCATAATGACCTTGAATGCGAATATTACATATAGGGTTGGGTTATTTCAAAGTGAACTTGCATGTGGGTATTGCGTTGAGGGTTAAGGCTTCATTTAAAGGTATCCAAACCATCTAGATGAGTTATTTTGAAGTGACCATGCATGTGTGTATTGCATTTAGGGTTGATTCTTCATTTAAACTTGCGATACCTACACTTATATTTATTTTTACCAACTGGAATTTTGGGGCTTCATTGCAATACCTGCATCTGCACTTACCTTTACCAACTATAATTTTGGGGCCTAGTTACAATACTTGCATTTAACATTAATATTATCACTATTTTTGTGTTTTTTCATTTCAAACTTTTTGTGTTTATTACTTGGAAACAATAATAACCTTTGTGACATATTAGATTTCATGTGTGTGTTGAATACATGATGTTCAAAGAATTTGGGCTATGGTTTTTTCCATACAAACATATAGATCTAAACAAGTGATAAGATAAAAAACCAATACAATGAGTAAAGTTTAGAGTATGAACCTTAAGCCCTGAAATATATGAATCAAATTTCTATACATTAAATCATAAGGCATAACCCTAAAAATCCATATGATATTTTGCCATATGCCCTATTACAATTCTAACTATTCAAACCCTAACAAAAAAAAATCCTAGTAATATATGCCCTAAACCCAAAAAACTATACAAATTATATAAACTATATAATGCAAAACAAACAAATTTAAAAGAACATAGGAAAAAATTTAGAAACCAAATTTTAAAGCTTTTAAACTATACATATTTATTAATTGAAAGAAAATACCTTAATCTTAAAAAATAATCAAATAAAATTTGTATAAAACTGAAAAAGAAAATATGTTTCTTACCTTTGTGTGACATTTCCAACTTAATTTTTTTTACTCTTTTTGAAGAAAATATAGAATGAAATTGTATTACTTCACATATGTGTAAACCCTAAAAATTTCCCCCCAAATTTAACTTAGTTTAGGTTAATTACTATACATCTGTGAAATTTTTTTAGTTAGTTTATGTGTCCCAACCCTAAACTTAAACCATAATCCAATAGTACATACTTATAATAATTACATGAAAAGATGTGTGTAATGTCCATTCCATAATAAATTAAGTAAAAAAATTTAATAAAATATGCATTAATTAAACCAAAATGGCTGTAATTATGACATTGTTTCCACTATAAATTGTTTGTAATACCTACATATGGGGACCTATGTTCATCATCCATGAACTAGGACGAACCTTAATAAATTGATAGATAGGATTTGGGGGGGTTGGAAAAAGTGAATAGGTAGTTAATTAGGTATTCGGCTATGTAAAAAACATAGATGGGTAGGAGTAGGTATATAGGTAGGTAGTTCGGTTAGTAGGTAGGTTAATAAGTACAAAGGAAGTTCAAGGAACAAGGTAGATAGGTTACTAAGGTAGGTAGGCATGTAGGTAAGCAAATTAGTAGATAGGAAGAAAGTTACAATAGCAAGGTAATTAGATAGATAGGTTAGTTAATACATAAGAAACAAGTTACCTTATCAAGTTGACTAGGTTTGTAAAATATTTATGTCAATAGGGTGGTTGTGTATGTATGGTAGCTAGGTTAGTAGGGTAGGTAGTTAGTATAGTAGCTAGGTCAATAGGATAATTAGTTGTTAGGGTAGTTATGTCAATAAGGTATAAATAAGGTACCAAGGTTGGTGTAGTACTTATGAGGGTAGGAAGGTGAATAAGGTAGCTATGTGTGAGGTTAAGTCCAAGGGAAAAATGGCCAAGAACCAATAAATAAATAAAATACAGTGGTTAACAACAAAAATAAATGGATTTTGATGAACCCCATCTGGTGCCAAATGAAAAAATGTAGCCCATCTAGTGGACAAAATGGCCGATTGGTGCATTGGTGGCTGCTAGTTCACTTTGGTCGGGTACACCCACATTTCTACCCATCTTGTTGGATAAAACTTTTTTTTTTCAACTTTGGAAAATCCATGGTCAATCTATAAACAATTAGTCGCAACTGGTTTTGACCAATTGGGGCAACATTAAACCAAATGTCATCAAATAATCTCCATTTTAGTTTAGAATGCAGGAACATGGGATGTGGTGTAGGCTTGCCTAGAGGCCAAACAATGGGGGTGATGTCTTGCCATTTCCATGAAAATGTCAATCACGTTGGAAAAGGGTAGTCAATAGCTAGATGATGCTAATTGGCTAAACATTGCGTGACATCAATTCACCAATTCTTTGAGACACCTTGACAAAAGCGAAAAACATGGCCAATCAGAAGTTGCAAAATACAAAATTCTTCAAAATCAACATTCCTCAATTATTAACAGCCCCAAATTAAAAAAATTAGCATACAAAAATAATTGAATGGAAGGTTGAGGCTCATAGGTGATGTTGGTTGACAAATGGCCTAACCCAACATCTTTCTCTCCTTTTCAACTGATAAAACATTAGTTTTTTGATATTTTTTCCAAAACCAACATTGGATGCATCACTAACAAGTTTCACATGACATTATTTGACATCAATGAAGATGTTGAAAGGTATAGTAGGGGCATTCCTAGTTTCAACAACCAATTGCCTTTGCCTCTGCCATATAAGCTTACCAATGGCTCTTATCAATGACTATATGTTGCATACACCACAAATAAAGAAATAAAATGTAGATTATTACAACTTTTGAAGAGAAGAAAATAAAAAGGGCATCAAATTTATTGAAATTCATAAGAAAGAAAATGACAAATAAAACATGTAAAATAATACAAGATGAAAAAACAACAAAGAAAATTTTTAAATGAAAACAAGTTAAAATTTTCATTACTTGGTTAAAGGGTACAAAGACCCATCCTTCGTGGCAACTTATAGAATAAACATCGCTAGCATGTCCTCTAACTCTTTGATAAAGTTCGCATCTTTTGATACATTTGTAATTGATCTTTATGTGCCAAAACCACAGAATTTCCTCCATTCATCAAAAACATTTTTTGCACAATTTTCACTATATCTATTAACCTTGTGACCTCCCTCCTCAACATTTTCCAATTCTTTCACATTAACATTTAGAAACTGATTCGTTGCAAAAACATCATCAATAGGCAATGGCACACTAGCATCGGCAGCAGGGGCAACATGACTAAACTCAAAAACTCTATAATAAGGTTCAAAATTTGGAAATTCATCAACAAATGGATCATAGACAACATCACCATAAACCTCAAGTTGTTAATAGACAAAGGAATCAAGGCACTACAAAAATAGGAAAACATAGGGTTTGATTCAACCGCATCTTAAGGAATTGGAAGAGAATGTTTAGGGGATGGTGTAGCAAGTGTAGTTGTAAAAGATTGAAAATCAACACACATAAAAGATTATGTATAAATAGATAAAGAAGAATGTCGATAGTTAAAAGGCTCACTAGTGACAACCAAGGATGTCTATCTTGGTATAAATTTAGTCAACATCTCATGAGAAAGGTCTAAAACATCACTGCAACATAACTTCTTAGAAGGAGATTCATCATTGTAACATTTTGTAAGAAGAGACATGGCTGCAAGAATAAAGAACATGAAACAAAAATGATGACAACAAGACTATTAAGGACAAAAAGAAATGATGGAAACTAAACTAAGAAGGACAAAAGCAAAAGCCCATATGGCATAAAGAAGAAGGACAAAATGTTTTAGGTGGAAAGTATGAGGACATACATCTTTAGGGGGGAAAAGAAAATGGAAAGAAGAAAAGAATCAAGAAAGAAAAGAGATAAAAGTGACGAAAAGAAAACGGAAATAAGATTGGTTCTTTATGTAGGAGAAGGTTTTTCCTTTGGGCCTTTCTGAATTTTTTGACACCTACCTTTGGCCTATCGGCCTTGGTATGAGCCTCAAAATCTGGAAGGGCCTAAAGGAGAAACCTTCTCCTATACCAAAAACTTCATTTACAAGACAATAAAATGTAATGCAATTTCCAACACAAAGTCCAATAAACATTTAAAAAATATGAATGATGATGTGTAATCTTAATGGATCATCTTGAAGTTTGTAAGATGGGGGGCATGAATGATTATGGATACTAGTTGATGTGAAAGTGAATGTTGGGTAATGGGTTTGAATAAAAATATATTCATTAAGTTTTGCATCTGGGTGTTTGTATAATATAAAACAAATTTATTTTTGTTCATTGACAATATCATGAATTTATATATTCAATCTCCAATCGGAACCAACTAGCCACCTATTGCTTAGAGCTTTTGGAAAATGACCCTACGGGAGGTTGTGTTGAAAGCATTTACAATGTCTATGTGCAACACCACCCACTTAGGATGTACATCTAAAATTATTTTAATATTATGCATCATGACCTCACAACCCCCTTTTAAGCACAATACCGAACTAATGAACGAATAAATGAGTTAAAAATGTGTCACAACATTAAAAGCACAAAGTTCTACTCATTAGTTGGTATAAAACCTCTTCCACTATGATTAGCCAAACACCTTTAAAAGGCTCGGCCAAGGTTAAAAATTGGAGAACTCCCAATGTTCAAACTATGTTCTTAAGGATATGCTTTACTGTTACATAAAAACACTTTGGGAACAATTCAAAAAAGTTGTTGGCTAAGTCCTTAAGGTCAATTGAGTTTCAAAGGTGTTCAATATGATGCCAAATGGTTCACCTATTGAAAGATGAGACATATGGATGAATGTTAATTTGAAAAAGTCAAAGAAAGGTCCAAATTTATATTCAACTAAAACTCCATTAAAAAAAAAACCCTATTGATGACAAATTTAATGTGTGGAAGGCTTACAACTTGCAAATAATTTTAATTAATGCCAAAGCCAAGGCCATGGGTGTAAGGGCTTTAATAGTTCAAACATATTTTTCATCACATTTTAAGGCTAAATTTTGTCAAAGATGATGATGCTAAGGTGGGGTAGAACCAAAAAGGGATACAACCTCCAAAAGGAACTTGTTTTGAGGTAAACAAATAGCAAAGGCCTAGGCACAAAATAAATGTTATACTTGACATTCCTTTCAATTGCTTGAAAGGAAACATAAATGCATTTTGGTTTCTTTATGCCCGTTCACTCCCTTTCAAGAGGGGAGGAGAGGCACCATTATGGAAAAAGAAAGAACAAATGTCAAACAATGACATTTGAAGGGTTTTAAACCAAATGATATAAGGGAAAGTGGAAAACAATTTGCATTTCACGCTTTGGAGCTATTGGGATACATGAATATAAGTGTGATAAAGGGAATCCCAAATGGAATGCACCAAAGGGTTTAATTTTGATACTCAAGTTCAAGCAATTAGGGGAAAGGAGGGGGTTTAAAGGGGAGTTAAAGGCACCTTTTCACCACCTAAGGTTAAGCTTGAAAGGTTTGATAATGCTTTTGGTGACAAGCTAAGCCCAAATGAGTAAATAGGGCCCCACATGTAGAGTAGGGAACATCACACTAAGGATGGGTTATATTTGAACTTCCACGAATAATTGAAAGATTAGCTGGGACGTGAGGTTAACAAGACACCACATGGTAAAACGAAGGGGGGATGACAAGAACAAAGGTTAACACAACACATGAAAAAAAGGAGGAAAATGAGATAATGAGATGAAACCTTGGGAAAACAATAGGGATTGCACCTAAAGGGGAAGAAGGAGGAGGAAGAAAGGCAAAGAAAAAGGAGGACCCTAGCGGCGACAAAGGCTTCCATGGAAATCAAACTTTAGGACCTACAACTGAAAAGAAAAACTAAGGCATAAAAAAAAAACTAGGGACAAAAAATACAAAAAAGGAAAAAAAAGAAAAAAAGTTAGGGGCACATGAAAAATTAGGGGGGACTTGAAAAATTAGGGGAAAAACAACAAGTTAAAAAAAGAGAAAAACTTAAAATGAAAACTAAAACGAGACAATGCAAATTTGGGGATGAAAACCAAAATTAAAGGCTATAAATTGAGGATAAAGTTGAAACCGGGGACCAAAATAAAAACATTCATTTGGACACAATGTGCATAACCTCCATTGCCATTAGCACTTGTAGTTCAATTTGTAACTAACGTTGAAGAGCCAACTAGAGGACCTCTCTTGCAAGATTTATTTGAGAAGATATTACAAAACAAAGACACGCCTAACCTTGTCACATCAATGTCATCTTCATATTCTTTGCCATATTCAAAGTAGTTTGATCTTGAAAATGTAATTTCCTTCATAAGTACTTATAAAAGTTGAGAAAACTACGGCTATTGTTGTGTTCTTGTGTGAGGATCCCAATGTTGGTGTTTACATACATCATCAATCATGGAAACAACTTCAAAATTGTTTTCTAGCAAAACAAGAGTCGACAACTAGCGAGCATTGGTCATTGGAAGTGCCAAGGGACCAACAACCCACAACACAATGCAGAAGAAAAATGCCATAACTTAATTGATATTGTAGGATCAAAGAGTTCAAACAAAGACTGAAACAATTAATCGCATTCACCGAATGTGCCAATGGTGGAGGATTAAACAACTGCATTCACCAACTGTGGGTTAAAAGTTGACATTTTCAATGCCAATTGTTAGTTCGCAATTGGCAAATATAGATGTTTAGTTTTGTTAAAATTGGAGCACTTGTCTTGAACAACATAATACAACAGATTTTAGGCTTAAATGATTGTGCTTAACTTTCACATTTATATCTTAACAATATTTCATAGCCAAAAACACAAATGTGTTCAAGTTTTTGTCACAAAAAATCCTTTGCATTTGATGATTTGTATTTGATTTGTTTGTCAGCAAGCTATGAAAACTCACCCTGAAAATTAAATTAATAATAATAATCTATCTATGAAGGAAAGGTAGTTGGTCTGTTTTGTTTTGTAGTTATGAGATCCACCAAACCACGATGCTTCAGATCATGTTCTTGGTGTCTTTGAAAGCTCTGGACGAGGAGGGGTGCATGGGCTTGGTTCCATGACGTTTGGACTAGCTGAGCAAAAGTTCTTGAATATTGGATGATTTCTTCACTGAAAATTAAATTAAATCGTAGCTGAAAATTTCGGAGGAATTGGAATGTGTTTTTGGTGTTGTTGGAAAGATCTTGATGAGCAGGATTTAATGGAATTTATTTGATAAGATTTGGATTCAGAATGTGGGAGACATTGATTTTGAAGTGATTTCTGCCGCTGAAAAGTCAAATAAATTCCAAAAAACCAGGTTTTGGAAGGAAAAATCAGTTGAGGACGTGGTAACACTCGGGCGAACGGCACAGGCCACACTAGTAACAATGATAATAAAAACGCTGACTGCCAACAAGAGTTAAAACAGGAATGTTCCATGAAATTCCCCAAAAATGTAAACTCGGAGTTCGACAAATCATTTGCTAAACTTGTTGTTAGAGTGTTGTTGTGGGACTCGAGCTTGCTTTTGGCTGGCTTCCAGTTTCGATTATTGAGGAGAATCTCGAGCAATGGAGCT
>Ga0209611_10001603_pt1 | contig 39021 bp, 28 predicted proteins | sample S1TSphgellanicum_3_FD_187693 | JGI IMG/M metagenome (GOLD analysis project Ga0209611, IMG submission 187693) | Host-associated microbial communities from peat moss isolated from Minnesota, USA - S1T2_Fc - Sphagnum magellanicum MG (SPAdes) (version 2) | ecosystem: Host-associated > Plants > Peat...
AATTTTGTGATGTAGCCAAACAGGTGATCATCCACAAGATGAATTAACCAAATTTGGCTACAGGTCAGAGAGGAAAGTAGAAAATTTTATGAATTCTGCTATATTTTGGCGACCTTCCTACAACCTATTGTCCAAAAACAAAACCCTCCAAATCTGGTGACTTTGGCTCTTCTTTTCTTGCAAAAATCCTTTTGCACGAGTCATACTGGACTTCAACCAAAATTCTTTTCAGGTTCTTTTGTTGTCAGTCTTCAAAAGCAGAATTAGGGTTTTTAGCATCCAACTGTGCAGAGCTTTGATAGGACTTGATAGCAGAATTAGGGTTTTAGCATCCAACTGGACACAACTTTGATAGGACTTGATAGCAAAATTAGGGTTTTAATTAATACTTGGCAGAACTTTGATACCTCAAAATTTCACTCCCCTGTTCTCCTTTTTTGGGGGGTGTTTCATTGCAACAATGTTTGCCAAGTTTACATCATTTTTCAAACTGGGAAGGGTGGAAAAAAAAGGAGAATCAATGACCAACAAGTTTGAACCAGCACCCACCAGTGTACCATGAAGGATGAAAATGGTAAGTGGTCATAAAACAGTTTTCTGTTGGGTTCCAGTTGCCTAGCTAACCATGGTGGTGAGCTCAGTTGCTTTTTTGCCTACCTACCAACCAACAACTCACTGTAAACAGGTTATTAGTAGGTAGGTAGTATTTAAAACAGCCCTTACTTACTTATGTACCAACCATCTACTTACAGAGTAGTTACCTATTTTTCTACCTATCTACCTATCTATTTCCTACAGAATTGGTTACCAAGGTGAAACCAAATGTGAACTCAGTTGAGGTTCATCCATGAGTGAGTGATGACAGGCATCCAGTGGATGGTGCTCTGGTGGGTGCTGGTTCACTGTGGTCCTTCATCCCATGTGTCCGCAGAATAGGGCATATATCCTACTAAAGTTTCAATAATCTGCTGTAAAAGTTAATGATATTTTGTGAGTTGATGATGTTTGCTCCTCCCCAACTCCCCAGTCATGACATTTGGAGAAGGCAAATGACTATGTTGAGGAAGGGGCAAACAATAAAGCTCGTAGTAATCATGTGAGGTTAGGAAGGTGAAGAGCTACACGTTTTTAGTTTGTAAAGAACACGTATGCAAGAACTCAAGAAAAAAAAAAATATATATATATATATACCATTGTTACATAACCCTAAACCCTAAACTCCAAAATCACTTGATTTTTTAATTTTGAAATTTAAAATTCGTTTTTTGGCAAAATTTTATCAATAAAAAAATCTTGCGTTGTTGTGTGGGTATCGAGTTTTGACCATTCCAGCTGTTATGGATGAGTGTTTTTTTTTCTTTTTCATTTTTGCAATGTAGCCAGTGGGAACACAGCTGAAGGGCATGGGGTGCTGAACTGGCTCAAACTAAAGATGTGTTGGGAGCTCTGTCTCAACATCGCTGTCACTTCAAAATTGAAAGTGAAATTTCTGCCCCCTCCTCCAACTTTAGAGGTGAAGAAAATGAATTTTGTAGAGGGGTTCAACCTTGTATTAACATTCTAGAGAATCTTATTCCAAATAATCTTGTTGCCCAAGTTTGTTTCCAAGATCTCAATGAATTTTCTAAACTTTAAATGTTTTTTGAGTGAATGTGAAAAATACCTATGTAAGGTTTGTAACAAATTCTCAAGGTACATGACCAAATGCAAATTTAATAAAGTTTGCATGGCCAAATTGGTGCGATGGGCCATACAATGGATCCCTAGATATTTATTAGGCACATCGTCGTCATGGATTTGTTTTGTAATACTAGTCTTTGTGCCTTGAAAAGCATTAATTTGCCCGAAAATAAATGAGTTTTTTGGCAATATGGTCTTGTGGCAACCCACCACCTATTAGTAATGCTTATAATCACCTTAGTTAGGTTATCACTTCTTGATCCTACAACCAACGAAATGAAAATGGGAATCCTAACCCAATTTTCCATCACATACTAGTGGACAAACAACCATAATTGGTTGTCAATTGTAAAAAATTCATCATAACTAAGAGGGTGTGAATGAGCTGAAATGAACCAAAATTGATGTAAAAAGTCAATTTTTTTGCAATTCTTGTTACATTTGTTTATGCAATGCCACTTTAATGACATGTGTATCATGAAAAGTTATGCTTATTGAATAATATGGATATTGAACAATCTAAAATGAGTCAAACAAATTTCCAATATCAAAGTTTGGTTTGAACAAAGGATGTTTAACAACTTCATTCAATAACATTACTTTCATAAAAGGCCCTTTAGTTTTCATAATATAATTTATTTCATCCTCAAAAAAATTATAGTAATAGGGTACTATTAGACACATCTAAAAAGCATTCAAATTTTCACTTTTTTCAATTTTGTGTTTATCAAACTTTAAGGTTTTAAAAAAGTTCATGAATCTTTTATGACATGTAAATGTGATGCAATGTATATGTTGTTTAAAGAAAAGTTGTAGCTTATAATATAAAACATTAGACTTGAAAATGTTAACATGTTTTGATATGATTTGAAATTATGACAATTTTTCAAGGTCAAACACAAAATGTGGCAAAATTTGTGCACTTTCAAAAATTTGTATTTATTGAAATTTGATTGTAAAAAAAAATGACATATTGGGGCAACTATAAATACAATAATAATTTTTTTCAAAATATTTCATTTGAAATTTCCTTTTTTATAAGAACATGTTTTTTGACAAAAGGACCCCAAAAAGGACAATAGTTTTAAATGCAAAGTAAACACATTGGCTTGTTATATGTTGTTTGGAACCAAGAACCATGTGTAGCTTCAATTGTTGCTCTAGTTGCCTTATCACCACTTCGTGCATGAATTTTACCATGGTCCAACCCAACTTGTCACTGTAATGTATTTTATTTTTATTTTTTTCATTGCCAATAATTCGTACAATGGCTATAATTATTCATATTCAAGTTTCGAACAACCTTCCTATAACAAATGAAAGATAATCACAATTTGAACAACTTTCCTTGCTTTCTCTTTAGCCACCCCATGTGCCAAAAAATGTGGGCAACCCCAACTTGCATGCTTACAAAGAAAGTCCCATTTAAGAACAAATAATTTTTCCTTTCCTTTTATTTCATCACAAATCTTACATTTGACAATATGCAAGCTTTCATCTTTCAAGGCCAATAAACAACTTAGCCCATGGGAATTTGTTATCTATTTGTCCTAAAAACCAATTATGTGCCAAGGTAAAAGCACATTATGCCCCCCAAAATTTGTAGTCACAAATACTGCATTTTTGCATTTGGTTTTTTTTATTGAAGTATAAACATCACATTTTGGATTTTTTTGTTTGTTTGAAGTAATTGGATTAGATTTAGACTTAAAACAATCATTTAAATAGAAAATTCCAACAAAGATTGGTGAACTTCAACATATGAAGTATATTTTTGACGAAGTAATACTTGTCATGGAGTATGAAAAATTGCATACATATTTCAAAATTAAGGTTGTGAGTGAATTTTTTTGGTGAAATTTTTTTTGGTCACTAATATTGATATACATCAAATGAATCTAGGGCCATACGGAAGTTTAAAATTTTTGGTTGAAAATTCATTAAAAAATGTGTTTTTTCATTTTTCCAGCAATAAAGGCAAAATATTTTATGTATTTGAAGAAAATATCAATACCAAATTAAAGAGAAAGAGAATTTATAGTTGGGCATTGCACCATTTTTTCAGATTTCTTTTGTTTAGTAATGTCTTATGAACCACAAACATGAGACCTAAGGCTAACAAAAAATTGCACATTATATATGTTGTGCACACTAATTTTATTCAATCCTCTTCATCTAACCATTGGATTGAAATTAATCTTAATTTAAATTGAAATTTGAATTCCAAAATGTTGTTGTGCACATTCTAGGACTTTTTGCTTATGTATAAGATTGTCAAATGATGCCATCAAAATTTTAACTTACTACATACTATGATACTAGTTATACATCACCTTTTTGGTGAAAGTTGGTTCACCTGTAGTGTGCTTTCACCCATCATAGTTCTACTTCTTGATTCCTACCTTGGATGGGATGGTCAAATTATGTTTAGGGGTGTGGGAAGACTCATTCAAGGATGTAACAACATTTTCATTTTGATTTAGTTTAAAGGATCATAAACACAATAAGAAAACAAGGGAAGAAAAAATGAAACAACACCATTACATGAAAAAGCCACATCACAAATAGGAATGATAAGAATACCACCTACAAGGAGGTTCCTAAAGGAAAAGAAATATTTAAACTTGTAAGCAAGCAAGAATAGTGGTGGCATTGTGATAAAAAAAAGATAACAACAACCAATGAAACTTCTATTACATCCTATATAAATGAACAAAATGAAGGTTTCATTCTATAATCCCAAGTCAAATGAGCACATAATAATGAACTAGCAATTGTTGTTTTTATACACATCTAGACTTCACATTGGAAAGTAAAAAACAAAGGAAGGAGGTGACAAAACCTTAACTAGTTATTATCAAAAATGTAATGTGCAATGTTGATGTGCAATGCCCACCACACAATGCCAAAACATGGCTTTCATAACTAGGGCATCTTGCTACTAATGTATTCATGTAATCGTATTTGGACTTGAGTCGTTACCATTTTTTAAACTATAGCCATAATTAGGATTACATGACTATAAATAAGACTATAAATAATTACAACTATAATTATGACTACACAATTAATAGTCATGTTGAAAAAATTCATCTTGTTTGACAACTATAAATAACTAAATAGATATGAACATGGTCAAATTCATGTTGTTCAATTTGTTTGACAAGTTATGACAATATAAACTATCAAAAGTCAATATTTATATGGTTAATTTAATTCATTTGAAAGGGGGAAAAAAATGTATTTGAATTCATGTATTAGAATTGGGGCTTGTAAATACACAACTACATGAAAGCAATATTTGATAAAATGTACCAAGCAAATTAATAACAACACATTATGGATTAATCTTTTGAATTTTTTTGTATGTGCAATCCTTCTTTATGTTTGGTTAGAGGAGGGATGCTTTCATTTGTGACTTCATAAATGTAGTTAAGGTTTGCCAAGGCCAATCCTATACACTTTATTGTTATAACAACTCATCTTTCCTTTGAATGGGTTGTTACAATGTGACCGTTAACAAATCCACATGAAGTTAATCACTAACTGCAATTCAAATTTTATAGAGTACCTTTTTTGTTTTGAATGGTGAGAAGATTTGGATTCATTTGGGTGTCGTTTGTTCATAAACAATTGGACTAATGCTTGTGACATAGGTTGCATTTGCACATGTAGTGTAGCTTGTAAAGGCCAAATGCAAGTGTAAGTTTCTAAACCTTTTGAATTTTGTTAGAATTGTGTTGAGAATGAAAATCATGGTAGTTTTATATGTCCATATCTAAGTCTTTTTTTAAACTAATCACAAGGTTTTGTGATGTGGGTGAGGCTAGAAATGGCAAAGGCTAATGTAGATTTCATTTGAGTTGGATGCTTGATTTCTCAAGCAAATGATGTTAGATGCCATGGGATTTTGTTTATCCCTAATACTGGTTGCAAGCGAATGTGAATACTACTTCAATTGGTAAAAATTATGACAAGTTCTTGGACCTCTTGAAGATGAATGGTGTTTTAATTCAGTTTTATTTTTGAAAAACAACATATAATTTGAACTTCCATTTGCAGGTAGTTGTTGGCTATTTTAGCACAACAATTCTTCATGCTTACAACTTTCCATATGGAGCTCCATTTGAAATGTGGGTAAGATGTTTAGACTGAACTAGGCTGGAGGTGTTCAAGGCTGATGATATGAGTGATTTATGCAACAGTTGTTATGTCAATGGTTTTCATAATTGGAATAAGTTTTTAATATTTACCAAGAAGCCAGTTGCTAAATAGCATTTCATGAACTAAGGTTCCTCGTCAGAATACGAGGACAAGATTAACATCCTTAAACCAGATCCCAACAAAGCTGGAGGTTCAACAGCTAGAACATATAGATCAAGCACAATGAGTAAGTGTCAGAATAAGCTTTGTACTTATTTACAAAATCATCCAAGGGCACTTGAATCGAATTGCTGTAGCCAGAAAATTTTGGGCATCCAGCTTCAATTTTGATGACATGTGTATCCAGAAATTGATGTTTTTTACCACCTATACTACAAGTTAGGAAATGAAAAAACCCTATAAATGTCAAAGTTGGCGGAGCTTGTCTATGCACAGCCCTCTTGTGCACAACCTATCCATGAATTTGAACATATGTGAAAGGAAAGTTTTATTCCATTGTTTGAAGACTAAATCATTTGCAGATAATCAGGATGACTATATATACTGTTCTATATCTATTCTCTTTTTGCCATCCCTGAAGAAGGGGCAATTATAGTTTTAGCCAGGCAACACCACAAAAAACTCAATGTTTCTTATGAAGCCGCCATTAATCTAGTCTACAATCTCAGAAAGCAAAACATGATTAGAAACTTAAAACAACAATGGACTAGGTATGTATGTTTTACAAATGTTGTTGTAAACCATGGACCCAACTGTGTACAAAGTTGTTTTTTTAATAAAAAAATCACCTAGCAAAAGGAATTTCAAACTTCTCTCATTTGTCACCATGTCAACTGTATTGCGAACCAAGTAAAAAACAAAATAAAATAAAACTGTAACGATTTGGCCTCTCAACAATATACAAATTCAAACTCAAAATCACCTACCAAAATAATTTTAAAAAAAAACTATACTTGTTTGACATCTCAACAATGTACAAGTTTTATTTAAAATCGCCTACCAAAAACAATTCTAACTGTACAAATTTGCCATCTTGACGGTCGGTACTGAGTTTTATAAAATTCACCTACCTCAAAAATCTCAAAAACTGTAACATCTCTGAAAATAGTAGGGCAGATAATATTTCTATCATGAGTAGTCTAGATGATGAGACCAATGAGACAGTTTTTAACAAGTAAAATGAATTTTGTTTTTTTGGCAAAATTTTGAACCTCTGGCCTTACCTAGAACTGCCAGAGAATCTGCTTGTTCCAGAGAACCTGCCAATACTGGTCTGAAAACCTGCTAATACTGATCTGAGAACTTGCCAACACTCTAGATATATTATCATGTTAGTGCAATGCAAAAACTCAAGAGAGCATCCGTTCCCATTACAAGGAAATTTTTGATCTTATTGACAAGAACCTTTAAAAAAAAAAAAAACTGAACTACTAACAACATCTTAAGTTGATAACCATTTAGTAAGGTCCGTTGCCACCAGGTGCATTGGCAGTGGGCTGTGATTTGGTTTTTGGGCTATGGATTTTATCCATGATCTTGGACACGAACCCTTCCTTCTTCACGTTGTCATTACCCTGCGGGTCTGTAAAGGTTGTTGCACCGGCCGCCGGCCCACCTTGAGGAGCATGGCTCGCTCCTCCTGGGGGAGTGGGTTGCGGCCAACCTCCTGACAGTCCTGTACTTTGCTTGTTGCCATTACCGCCATAGCCGCCACCACCTGCTCCTGGTGCACCAGCTCCGGTGTATCCAGTTCCAGTTTGCTGGTTGGAGTTGTTGTCATAGCCTGCTGCTCCTCCGGGTGCACCAGCTCCGGTGTATCCAGTTCCAGTTTGCTGGTTGTAGTTGTTGTCATAGCCTGCTGCTCCTCCGGGTGCGCCTCCGGTGTATCCAGTACCGGTACCAGTTTGACGGTTGTTGTCATAGCCGGGCGGTCCTGTGGGTGGTGCGCCTGATCCGGTACCGTATCGATTTCCTGTACCAGCAGGGACACCTCCTTCTCCAGTATAGCCATTGCCAGTGTTGCCAGTACCGGTACCGTCTTGAGGGTTGAAAGTAGCCTGAGGGTTAGCCCCTGCTCCATCATACGGACTGGCCTCTGTGCGAACATCCTGTCCCTGGCCATACCCACCTGCAGAGCCCGGAGGACCAGATCCAGGTTGCACGGTGCCGGATGTGGGTCCGACTCCACTTGCGCCGTACGGGCTGCTCTCGCTTCGGTGAGCATAACCAGGATCTGTACCTGGACCAGAAGCTGCTGTAGAGTCGATTCCGGTTCTAGTGCCCGATGTCGGTCCCACTCCTGTCGAGCCATAAGGGCTGCTCTCAGAGCGCGGAGCTGCTCCTCCAGCTGCTGCAGGCCCAGTTGCATTCGTGCCATAAGCTGCACCTTCAGGGTTCTGATCCGCGGCCAGCCCAGAGCCTGTCGCTCCAGCATGACCCTTCCCCACTTTGGCTTTGATTTTATCGAAGAACCCAACATTACTGCCCGTTCCTTGGGTCTCATTGGCACCGGTCGCAGCATCGCCATACGTCCCACCTTGCGTTTGCGCCGGCGCTGTGGTTCCAGTTCCAGCTTGATCAGTGGTTTGATCTGTAGCTGCAGTACCGTCATTAGGATGATGCTTGTTCCCACCGAGAAGACCCTTCACCTTGTCCGTCAAGCTCCTCTTCTGATCTGTCACAGGCGCGGCCTCTTGATTTGCCGCATTGTAGTCCTGACCATACGTCCCAGTAGTAGCACCGTCCATTTCCTGGAGAGATCACTCCTACAAAAACAGAAAAAAACCTTGCCTCTGTAAAAAACACAGCTGCACACTGATCCTCTAAGCTCTAATTTTCTCCTCTCCCAAACAACGGATCAAATAACAACAGCTGCAGCAAGTACAGATCAAGCTAGTGATTTGCAAAACTATCCACTGCTTACTCAAAGATCAAATGTAAGAACTGCAGAAGATGTTAAGCTCTGTAACGTCTGTTCATAAAATTATCAGAGGACTGAAATTAAATCACATGACAAGTCTAGCTAGCTGCAAATCTTCTGAAACAAAGTCATATGAAAAGTTTGAGGGCGAAGATGGGTATTTCTAAGTTTGTTGAGATGCGTATTTTTAAACCCAGGAGGAGGAGGAGGAGGCTCAAGAAATGATGCTCTGCAATTGATCTAAAACTGGCGGGTGTCAGCATGAGTATGTGAGCCAGATCAGCTGCTTCTCTCAACTGGTCACCATATGTGTGTGTCATCACCACAAGAGAAGCAGCTCTGATCGACCACTGACAAACAAACTGTTACTTAATTTTGCTTGTTTAACTTAATTCTTTTTTTTGGGTGGTTTGTTTGGATCATCGAATCATCACACAACACCCAAAGACTTAAATGTCAGCATGCCATCTGGCAGCTCCGTGACTAGTGCAACTGCGAGCATGCGAGCAGATTATAGAAATCTGTCCGTGCTCATCATGATCATCATCAAGCAAAGCTTCAGCAGTGGAACCCGGATGATGTGGAAAATCTCTCAAGCTCCTCGGGAAGCACCCGACCAAGTGTCGCCAGGCATGGGTGGGCAGCTGGTGGCGCTTTCCGGATTACTGGCACGTTGTGGGGGAGACCGTTGGATCGAAGACGGCGCCCCCCCCCCTCTTTTGCAAATGCGTACTTTACAGTGATTTTTTCTTTTGGGTAACCCATTTTCGCCAATTTTTGCAATTAAAGAGGAATATTCTGCAAAAATTCCCCCTTTTGCGGAGGAAAACTTGTTGGCCGAATTTTCGAGAAAAACTTGTTTTTTGAGAAAAATTTGGTTCATAGTCCTTACTCTTAGTAGACCTTTTGCAACAAGAACATATTATACGAAAAAGAAAGTAAATAGTTTTAACTAGAGTTCGAAAAGTATATGGTTTATTGGAGTGTTTTTTTTGACAATTTTTGTCATTTTATTGACAAAAGAATTTGGAATTATTTCCAATTTCTTTTTTTCTCGTGTAAGATTGTGAAGTCAACTAGTTTTTCTAATATATTGGACAAATTCTTCAATTTTTGATATCACAAAATTGAAACGAAAAAAAACCTTGGTTTATCATATATCATTATGGCAATGTGACATAGCAATCTTCAAATTCTTTTTATTATCATGATGATATATGTATTAAACAAATTGTCAATTTTCAATATCACTATGATATAAGTATAACTACACACAAAATTGGTTCAAAAATATCATTACATATACCAATAACAAACTATAGACTTGCCCAACATTGGTTTTATCCATAAATCTTGATATTGTTGTTTGTATGATTGACAATTGGTACCCAAGTTCATGGATTGGGGTATTAATGTCAAAGAAAGTTGGGGAGGACCGTAGTTAGGAAAAAAAAGTTTTCATAGCCAATGAAACAAGGCAACATGCCTTGAAGATGTTAATTTTTTGGGGTTTTTTTGGGGACAAAGGCAACATGCATTGAAGATTCCCACTTTAAAAAAAAAAAAAATTGGGAAAGGGGAAACTAGTAAATTGGCAAGTGGTTCATTAAGGGTCTCGACAAAAAAATAAATAAATTCAGAAATGTTTTAATAACACATTTTAAAGAAATGAACCTCAAAATAGATGTTTTTGTTGTGTGGTAGTAGCTTGTCATGAACATTGTAGACAATCCAATGTGAACATCCTCTTAAAAATTGATAGTGGATTGATGAAAGAATAAAGATGATAAAAACATTAATTTACAACAAGCTTTTCACTCAACCTTAGGATCACACAAATGTAATAGATGTTTTATTGTGTGATAATAACTTGTGATGAACATTGTTGACATCCAATGTGTGCACATATTGTTGAAAATTGATAACGTGTTGATAATGGACTGATGATAAAATAAAGATGATAAAAACATTGATTTACAACAAGCTTTCCACCCAAGTTTTGGTCACACAAATGTTGCTATATAAACTTATTGAGATATTTCCCATCACTCAACAACTTAACTTCAGAAAACAAAAAACAACTTCTAAAATATACCAAGCTTAAGAAAAAGAAAACCCACTATATCGAGTCATAAACCCCCCTAGAGATTATCATCACTTTCACATGTGCCTCTACCCTAAAACATTTGAGTGTATAGTCTTACATTATGCCCTAATTTTCCATCACAACGGAATAAATTTGGAGAATTCAGACATAAATAGAAACTTTCCATGAACATTCATCTCATCAACATTTTCCTAGACACAAAAACAGAACAAAAGAAAGAAAAAATGATTTTTCTTAGCTCCAACCTACTTTTCAACTACCAAAACACACCTTTCCCCATTGTTCATCCTTCGATCTCCAGTTATCTTATCCCACATTCCACTTTCATCCATTTGCAATGTCTCTCCATTACCTTCATCAAAGTGGCTTCATCCTCCACCACAAATGACATAACCTTTATTTTGTGTTTGCTTATTGGAATATAAATCTAAATTGATTTGATGATGTAATTTTTCTTTACATTAGGTCTAGTTTTTAATGTAATCAATAAATATTCTTTAAAATCATAGTAGGCATAATGATGTATTTTTTAATCACGTCCATGATCTTTAATTGATGGAAGAGTAGTAATATGACAATTTATGATGTTGGGTTGTGTATAGAGCGAGTGGAATGGAACCCAATTCCAAACCAAGTTTGAAAATATTCTTTTGAAATACATCTAAATTCAAGATTAAGTACTTAAAAAACTAGTTTTAGAATTAGACCAAAGGGTCCATCAAACTAAAAATATTAGCTAGAACCAAAGCTTCTTGACAAAAGACCTAACAAAGACTAGAATTAAAGGTTATTTTAAAAAATTAAAAGTTCAACATCACATGTTAAGATATATTGTAACAATTCAAAATTCAATGAAATAAACTTGTTCTAAGATTGAATACATTTTCTAATGATATACCCCATTATGCCCTTGGCATCCCATACAAGTGGGATTCAAAATACTTTATAATTAAAAATTATGGTTGTCCAATCATGTGATTAAAATGAATTGATTTTCTGTTTTTAGGGCATTGGGTTCCAAGAATTTTGAGGTGAGAAGACAAAAAAGGTAGTGTTCCATCATGTGTTTTTAATTATATTCATACATGTTCCCATTGAACTTAAGTTGTTTTTTTAATGTTTTTCCAAATGTTCTTTATAGATTTTATGTACATTGTCATTTAGGTGACATTTACCCTGTAAAGTTTTAGCCTTCCATCATAGATAGGTATTCAAAACAGATTTAAAATATAAAAGTACCTTTAACCTCTAAAGGCTTTACTATTAACCTAGGGTGAAAGCAAGGTAAAATAAACAACTACCTGTTCTTTGTCATGGAAAATTACAAGTAATCATAATAAAATTTTGATTTATTGACAGTAGAAATATTATTTTATTCAATGAATAATGTTTCATTTTATGATTATAACATTGAAAAATCTTTTTCTTAACTAGATTTGTTTAAAATGCATTTATTTGCATGAGATTTTCAATCTTACAAAATGGATTGTAAATAGATGAAATATTGATTTTTTAAAACTTTCAAGGTAATGGTGATTTTGAAGATATTTTTATATTGTCAAATTATGCATATTATAGTCATAATATATCACACTTTTATTGTATAAATAGTTTTGAACAAAATATTGACCTTGGATTGTAATTTCAAACATATTTAAAACTTATTTTTACAATACCAAAGTTTTTCAAAAAATTGATGTATTTATCATAAATTCAATGTAAGAACTAAATTATGGTTTTCAAAATTCTATTGAAATTTTTTTAAAATTTATTTTGTTATGTTTATGTTTAAAATTTCTCATTTTAAAATTGAATTTTGGGCAAAATATAATTTTGGTTTACTTTATCATATTTTCACCCCCAATTTAATTAATTATCAAATTTTTAAACATGTCTTCTTGTCCATATTTATATTTAAATAAAGGATTATACTAGCATCAATCTCCCAACCTAAACAAATTATATGTTTGACTATTTTAGAATACATTGTACAATTATTTTATAATCAACCTTGACAAGGATCATGAATTATCTATTTACTAGTCTTCCATTCAAAACTAAAATTAGATTAGAATATTGTAATGATTATGTATTAACTTCTATGATCAAATGATGTCATGAAATTTTTAACAATTCATAACGTCTTGATTTCTAGTAAAACTTGTCTAAAGTGATATTGCTGGGACCAGAAGTAGGATATCACTTTAGGCAGGTACAGTACATACAATATCATACACACACGTTTTCCTTTTTTTTACCATTATCGTTTGTACTGTTAGGGCGTTAGTTTGTGGTTGCTCGTACCTGCGTGCCGGGGGAAGTTCCACAGAAAAAAAACCCCTGTTTGCGTGTGGGTCCACCTCAGGAACCACATTGCAAATACCACCCCGTCACATCCTCATGCGTAAAGTCTTCTCCATGCTGAAGAAAGGTTAGCAATACACCACGATGACGGACGAGGTCCGCCTCGCCCTCGTACGGTACAAGAAAGATCATCCTGGTGCCACACAGAAAGAGCTGATCAAGTGGCTGGAGGACACTCATCAGCTCAAGGTCAGCTAAGCAACAATGTCGAGCACACTCAAACGGTCGGCGGAACTGCTCGCCAAGGCCACCACCTCCAACCTCAACTCCAAGCGTTAGAAGACGGTGAAATTCCCTGTCATGGAGGCTGCCTTAGCCGAATGGTTCCTTGCCAACCAGGAACACGTCGACCTGAGCGGGGACCTCATACGTGAAAGTGCAATGAAGATCATTGACCGCTTGTACCCGGATCACTCGTCATTTGAGTTTTCAAATGGCTGACTTGAAGCTTTCAAGGTCCATCACGGGATCAAGAAGCATTGCAGGTTCGGGGAAAGCGGTTCAATCGACATGACTACTGTTGCAGATGCCCTTCTGGGAATTCGTCAAATTCTTGACGCGTACGAATGGTGTGACATCTACAACATGGATGAGAGTGGGTTGTTCTACCGCATGCAGGTACATATTGTAAGTTCAAAAAAATATCAAATGAGTTTGTCCCTGGTTAACTAAACATCTTCGCCCGCATTGCAGGCGGACAACTCCCTTGCGACAAAGCAGATCGAAGGTAGGTGCGCTTGACCCTGGCGCTGTGTTGCAACGGCGACGGCTTTGACAAGCTCCCACTGTGGGTGATTGGCAAGTTTAAGAACCCCAGGTGTTTCAAGAACATCAACGTCATGTCACTTGGGTGCGTATACAGGAACAATGCGTCCGTGTGGATGACACAGATCATTTTCCTGGAATGACTCTGGGCATTTGATCTCCATGTTTCCGGCCGGAAGGTCCTCCTGATCCTGGATAACTTCAGCGGGCACACTCCGATGGAGAAGATTCCAGATCACATCCGCCTTCGGAACACGACCATTCTCTACCTACCTCCGAACATGACCTCAAAGATTCAACCGTGCGATGCTGGCATCATTCGCAACTTCAAGGCCTACTACTGTCACCGCTTCAACCGTGCTTTTCTCCAGCGCATTGAGGACAAGGTGCCGCAACCGGAGAACGTCAACATTTTGGGGGCCATTTAGTTTGCCGTCCCTGCGTGGAATTATGAAGTCAAGCCAACGACGATTGCCAACTGCTTCCTACATTCAAGATCCAGTCAACAGAACAGGCTGAAGCAATTGAAAATGTCACGAAGGACGACCTGGTGGACCACAAGGTCATCGCGGATCTATAGTCACAAATCCAACGCTTCTGCTACAGGAACCCAATGGACATCAGGAACCTGCTCAACTACCCAGAGGAGCAGATCGCGTCATACATGCCGGATCTTGATAGCATCATTGAGGACCACCTTGAAGAAGCCGGACTTGCTCCAGTGCTGCATGAGGAAGAGGACGACAGCAAAGAAGTGCCTACCATGAGTGCCGTTAACGCTTCCGAGATGCTGGATAAGCTTGTGATCTTTTTCATGCAACAACAGGATGCGGACGAATCTTGTGTGAGTTCCATCTAGAAATTGAAGGATAAGGTGAATATGATCCGTACCAACCGAATGGTTCAGAAGAACATTGACAGGTTCTTCAAGAGCATCTAGCTTGTTTTGTAGTTGTTTTTATCTTTTATTTTTTGAAATGTGCTGAATATCACTTTAGATAAGGAGTGGGACCAATAAAAATTATCGAGTATCATTTTACAGAGGTTTATCACATTTTGTATGCGGCCCGAGTTGGGACTGAGTCGTGTTTATCACTTTAGACAGTATCATTTTAGACATGTTTTACTGTAGTTCAAATGACAACATGAAATCAATAGTGAAGCATCCTTAGGTTTGTCATATGATATAAAGGTAAGGAACCTTGTCAATTCCCAATTTTTTGCAAGAAAATGTAAACTTAAGACACGTTTTTTAACTTTCACAAAAAAAAACATGAGAATTCTAAGATGGGACTAGAAAGAGCCCTTAAGTTGAACTCACAGACATGTTAAATTGCACAAACCAAAAAAGAAGGCAATCATTGTAGTTTAAAGCCAAAAGAATGCATAGACAAAACGCAAGCAACTAGCATTCATTAAGCTCATCAAAACCTATATTTGAAGAGGAGTCACCATTCTTCTTAATATAATATACTGTGGAGATGGGGTGGGAACTACAATGATGTAACATAAAATATTAGAACTCCCAAGTCGGAGTCCAAAAATGATCAAATTATGAATCTCATTATTTTGTGAGCTCATAATTCTCTCACATGAACTTTGATTCAAAAGTTTTTTTTTTTTTTTTTTTTTTTTTTGAGAAGAGCTTTCCAATGACATATCAAGCTTGTAAATTATAATTAATTAATTTCTTCTTTTATATGTTTTAATGATCAAGAATCAAATTAAATTATTAGTTTGACCATTCACTTGACTATTTAACTCTTGTTTTAAATTTACAAATTAAAAATGCGAACCCATTTTAGATATCTAATATTTAGGACTTTCTCAATGGATTAAAAGTGTCTCAATTTGAACAATGTTTGATCTCATACATTAGCCAACTTTCTTCTTAATTTGTGTAAATTGATTTCACCATGATGTCAACTGTGTGAATTCATTCTAGTTTCATCCCATACCTTCACAATTTCTTGCTTTAAAAGAATTAAGAGTGTGCCTTCAGTTTGCATTCTATTGCAAAACAAAAATTTGACAAACCTAACACTCTTGACAAACCTAAGAATGCGTCAAATACCCCCATTCATCATTAGTTAACAAAAATACACTTCGGTGAGACTAATGCCAATCTTTCAATAATTTTAATGAGAATCCACCAAGTATAATGGTTAAAAGGCATCTTGTAAAATATTGAAATCATCTAAGAAAATATGCATAAAATCTCCAATGGACCTCTCAAAAAAGGTTGTAGTGCATTGTTTTTTGAAATGTGGCTAAAACATTGCACAACTAAAGGGCAAATCTTCTAGAAAAGTAAAGTCCCCCAATTCTTTATGAATGCAAATTTTTCCCAACCTCAAAAGTAGCCTTGATTGTATTTTTAACACCATCCAAAAGAAGAAGAGATCTTCTCAAAGTACTAAGTCTTAACACCTCGTCTGTGAAAGGAAGTGGATGAATGGTATACTCATGTTTCCATGGTTCCTATCAGAAATGAGGTGTTAGATAGGATGCCTCTATGTAATTAGCAACATTGTTAGCCAATTTTACTCTAAATGGAAAATGCTACAGATCCCTCCTCCCACTCTTAAGGAGTTAGGGATAGTGTCCCTCCCCCTCCTACGCCTTGTCATGTTTCGGTTCATGATAACCTTCAACTTGTGCTTTGCCATGGGTACTGATGGGGCTGGACTCAGCTACAGCAACCAAGCATAGTGACTTATTGTAATCATAAAACTAAGTGAAATTTTGCAGGTAGATAGTGTCTTCTGCAAGATGATGTAATAGCAAAAGACATCGAGATGATTGTTGTAATTGAGATGGTGGCATTCCTCTCCTGAGACTCACTCACCATCAGAATGTGAGAAACAACCTTTGAATGTTGGTGCCCAGTCCCTGATGTGCTAACAACCCTGCTGACTTTGTTATTCCCAAAATGGGTTGAATGAATCCCTTCACTGTCATTGTTACTTTGCATCTAAGGATAAAAACTCACTCAAAACACAAATCAGAGACAAAGTGTTGAACAGACAAATGTTGAACAGCGACTCCCAGCTTTTTCTGAGTGCAACCATATGTTAGCACTGGAGCAACAGAAAGATTCCTGGAATTTTGAACATGACAGCTTTACACTATTGTTCAGTGGAGTTTCTAGACTCAACAAGTATATGAAATTGCTTAAAGCAGCCACAGCATTAACTCAGTGAAGATAGCATGCTGGTTTTTTACACACCCTGGTGTTTCTCATCTTTTGTTAATAGCCAAGGTTTCATAATTTACAACTAATCAGCCTACCTTTGAAAAATGGAAGCAGTGACCCAAGAGTGAAGAGATACCAAGAAGCTCTGTTTTTAAAAAGAGAAGCCAATAACAGCAGGCTTTGTAATCTCCAAGCAATCAGTCTACCTTTGAAAGGAAGCAATGACCCAAGGGTATGGAGATACCCAGTTGTGCTTGGTTGGCAGATTTGGCACTATCCACCTTCCTCCAAGCAATTCCACCAATGCTGGAATAGTCAAATAGTCAGAATGCCATGAGATAGTCCACTAATGCTGGTATAACCTTTTCCATGATGGAAACTGATATCCCCCAACCCCTGCACAGAAGAAATGAGCACTTGTTGCAAAGTCAGAGGGATGACTCTTTGGAAGTTGTTACTGCAGTCTTGTTCACGTACTGAAAGATGAGCATGCCCTGTGACAAGGTTCCAACTTCCAACATCTCAGTTCAAACCATCTTACAGGTCACATTCCTATCATTTGCATTGCTGGCTCAGAGTGCCTTATACATTGGGGATATAGATCACCTTCAATTCATCCCATCATCTTCCCACTTGAGAGATTTGAATACACAACCACAGTACACATGGGTTTTTAGCAAATGCTTGTTGTATTCAAATAGCTCATATACAGTCATAGTCTAGGCTGGTTTTAAAATAGCAAACCCTCATGCAAGTTACAGAATGCAGCATAAGACTCCAGGATAGTCAATCTCTGCATCCATCAACATGTCAACACTCCTTGCAGGACCTTTCTGCATAACCTAAATTCTTGCAAGAAGCATATGAATGGGTACACAATGTAGCATGAGATTCCAGGGTAGTCAGTCAATCTCAGCATCCATCAGGACCTTTTGCATAACCCTAAATTCTTGCAAGAACCCAGAAGCTAAATAATATATGAATGAGACCACAGACAGCCAATGAAGTTAAAATATAATTGCATGATTTTGTCAATGGGTTGAGAGATAGAATTGCAAGCTTACCAAACAAGAACTGTTGAACATAATCCTGGTGAAGCTCCTCAAGTTTGGTGATGCAATGAAAACAGGCTTCCAGACAGGCTTGAAATACTCAAATCATTCTGTCAGTATCTACATGGTATCTCATGTTTGTACAATATGTGACATTTTTCTGCTTGGACAAACTTGAGCTTCATAGCAAAAGATTCTGGAGCACAGTATATTATACTGCCATACGTCTTTTACCTCTGGTTCTTCAGCACAAATCTGTAGTTCATAAGGAAACGTTGCTCTGATCACTCCCGCCGGTGCAAGTCCTGAAAGAAGACTTACTGTGTAGAAGGTGCTACAGGTTAGTTGAGTAGCAATTTGCGACGTGCACGGCGTAATAGCAGGCGCAGGTTCGGGGGCACTGGCCTCTCAATGCGTGCTTTCACCGGTGCTCCGGGCGTTTCTTGAACAGCTGCTGGGCCTTGTTTTGGAGGCGTTCTTGGTGAGCAAGAACCTTCCGATATCTGAGATGCGCAGTTGGACGGTGTCGGAGAACTTAGGTGTGAAGCTTCATCATCTTCTGCACAACAGGGGCTGCGGCCTCGATCTTTTGCAGTTCTCGCTGACTCTTGAAAGCCTTGAATGCTAGAAGATACAAATCCACATTCTCCATTCTCCGAAGAAGTTCTTGCTACAATCGGTTCAAGACTGGAGTCTTGAACAGGTTCAATGGCCAAACCCGCACAAGAGCTGCTTGTCGAAATTCCAACAGAGAAATGATCCTCCAGACTGATTCTTTGACTTCGAGGCAAGGTCAATACAGATCCCTCGAGTCTCGTTTCTTTCTGCAAAACACAACTACTCGATACACCAAGGGAAACAACGGTTCCTAGCACTAGAGTTTCAGGTTCCGTGCAAATTTTACGATCCGCATGAAACAATTCTTCTTGCTGTTCTCTAAGGTCAACTGACCTGCAACCAGAAACAACAAGAGACTGATGAGAGTCGTCCTGAAAGTCCAACACCGACGAATGCTGCAATGAACTCGACAGCCTGCATTTCTTCAGGGGCGGTGTAGGAGCCTCCATGTTATTATTATCATCACCAGGGCTCATTGCCGAGTTTTTCGAGACAATAATATTGTTATCTCTGGTCTTTAGCTCTGCAGCTGCTCTTCCGCTCTCGGTCCAATATTAACTTCCTTCTCCATATCAGAAGACTCCAGTACGTGCGGAAATCGCGCGGCCCTCAAAACGTTTTGAGAGACAAATTGGAGGTTCCCAGGAACAAAAGATCCACAATAAGAAGAGCGCAGTAGATGAAAAGGAAATTCTTCTGCGCACGTGCTCCCCAGAAAGCATCTCCAAACAAACTGAAAATCTGCAAGTCTTTTCAAGCAGATGTTTGCAATGCGGATTTGCAAGAGCTGCCCTAACAGACCAGGAAAAAACAGAGAGGAAAGTGTGGAAGAACCGGATTTCGGTCGAGGACTCGACTCCCGGAGAAAGGGAGAGAGAGAGATGAGCAAACAGAAACGGAGCGTCGACGGACGACGGACGGACTACCGGCGGTCGTCCGTCCGTCACATAGCCGTTAGGATCAGTATTTTTTTTAAAGGACTGTAGTTTTTGTTCGTAGCCAAAGTGGCGATCATCCATACGAAGATATAGAAAAAAATGGCGATCTTCTTTCCTAAGAAGATTTACCCAAATATGGCTGTAAACCAAATATGAAGTACAAATATTTAATCATCAGTTTATATTTTTAGCTGCACACTGAAAACCAAATATAGAAATCTGACAATTTTTACCCCATTTTTTTAAAACCTCAGATCTGGTTCTGGTGCTCCTCTTTCTAACCTGGACCAAAACCGATGGGTAACTTCCAGTTTACCCCTAGTTAACCCTGGTTCTAATCTGTTTTTTTTTTCCCCAAAGACATTGGTTCTGATTTCCAAAAATCAGATCTGGTTTGTATTCAATTCTTACTAACCAGAACTGGAATCTGCAATTCTGACCTGCCAAAGCATGTACCTGCTCAACACTGGTTTAAACTTGCTATAAGGGACATAGTCACTACACCATGGTGTTTGGGACACAACCTTCTAAGCTGTGAACCTTTCTGGGTACACCTCTTTCCTTCCTTACACCAAATAATGCCCAAGTGTGGCCTAATAGGGGGCTTTCACTTAGTAATTTCAGCGAGGAGAGGTTTTGAAGAATTGGTAGCCTATATGAGTGATTTTTTTAAATCTGTGATATTTTTTGGAATCCTTTGTATGGTTGTCCATGAATCATTTCAAAGACAATTTCAGAAATAACTATCTCTTTTTCAACCCTAACTACTTCATTTCTTTCTTAATAACAACTTTTTTTTCCTATGAATTTCTTTAATAACTATCTCCCACCTTTTCTAATATTGTAATACCTTCATCATTTCGGCATAAACTAAATTATTTTTCATTTTGCTGAACTTCTGAATTTTTATTATTATTTGTACTGAAATTTTAATAAAATCAAAAGTTGAACTGTCAGGTTTTGAACAGCAGATTTTCCTGTCAAAGTCATTAATCCTCACTAACTTTAATTTCCAATGAACTTGTAAGTTTGGCATAGTATTGTGTCCTAGACAAGAACTCACATGTGGCCTTTCCCCAAATATGCATAATAGGGGTCTAGGCAAGAGTCAATGTACAGAATTGGCAGCAAATGTGAGTTTCCAATTTCCTCCCAATGGGGCTGTGTGGGGGAGCCAACATAGGCATCCCCCTGCTTTAAACCTTCTATGGAATGGGCAAGTGGCTGCTACATGTGAACATGATGTGAACATTGTGAGAACACAATCAGAATGTCATAGAAACATCATGTAAACATTGTGGGAACAATCATGGGAATGTTATAGTAAAATCGTTAGAACATGGGAATGTGAAAACAAAACATGGGAACCTTTTCTGTAATATTCTGCTTTGGAAGATTATGCATAATCCTTTACAATTAGAAGATTAAGAGACACAATCTTCTTGTCCAGAAGAATACAATCTGTTTTCCAAGTGACAACAAGGTTGAAGAGCACCAAAAATACTCAGCCTACTATGTTTTTTAGCATGAATAGAAAAATGGCCATAGACATAATGTACTATGGACCGGGCCTGTGGGCACCCACCAGCAAACCATGGAGAGTGATGGATGGTACAAAATGTACTAATGTTTTAAGTACTCACTTGGTACACATAACTGGATGTGCAAACATCACTCCATTGGTAACATCCCATGGTGACACCTTGATTGTTTGGTGAGTATTAAGAAAAGGAAATCACTTATATTCCAAACTGTCAGCTACAACAACAATTCCAAGGTCACTCCAAGATCCTTTCAAGTTCCTCTCGAACTCTTGGTTTGAAATTCTCCCACTACAGCATAAGAGCAAATTGGTTATGCTGCTCTTGGTTTTGTATCATAAGTGATGGTCTGGTATAAAAAAAAACTTAGTACCAAGGAGCTTATCAGACTGGTATGACTCGTGGTGATACCAGTCTCATACCAATCAAGCCCCCAGTATGATCCATACCAAGCAAATTTCAAATGCATTGATATACACATTAGACTTGTATCAATGCGTCCCAAAATCTGTAAAGCCAGTAAGTAACCCTCTACCCTTCTACACTTCAAAGTTTCATAAATGAACCCAACCCAAGGACCCAGGCTGGTATGCTCCAAAGCCAATACCAGACCAACACTGGTTCATACTTCCACCTCAGCCACAACTTTGGACAGCTCTCCACATAACCTAAAAATGGAAAGTTGTTTGTTTGCAAACCAATGCTGACATTATATTGAGGTCAACTGGGATGCTAACTTGGGTTGGAAATACCAGCAAGAATGTCTATCAAGTCCAAACTTCCTTGCTGAAATAACACATGCTCCGGGCTTAGTGGGTTGTAATCCGCTATGTAATATTGCCTAGGTCAATCCATCTTTGGACCACCACCTGCCAGTTTCAGTTTAGTTAGACTAGAGGAGCATCCATGTAGCCAATAAAATGACACTCAGACAAAACAACCTGTGTCTGCATCATCATGCTCCTCAATCCATGCAGATGATGAGAGTCCATAGATTTCAAATGTAAGTCATACTAATTTCCAGGTGTAAGTCCAGTATCCATTTGGCTGATTAAAAAGCTGTGTGCCCATAGGCACTTGTTTCAGCTATTTCGATTTCAACTGTCTGGCTCAGTTTAAGAAAACCAGAGTCAACAACAAAAGACATCACAACTTCAAACCCCAACCAAGCAATTGAGCCAAAAATTCCAATCTGCAAAATAATTCCATTGTTTTTTGCTGGAAATGTGAACAGGGACTTTGATGTAAGCATTTGTCTGCACAATCAGGCCCAAAAAAGGTTGAAGAAGAAGTGAGGTTCCAGTGGAGAACTGTACATGTCAGACTGCTGGAGAAAGAATATTTTCAGATGTGCAGAGCTGCAGCAATGGAGCCAGCCAGGCTGAGGACCTCAAATGGTGGTCTTCCCATCACATCCTTCACAGTAGTTGCACATGAGTCTGTGATCCAGAAATGAGCAAAACCATGTTCTGGGCCCTCTGTCCATGAAACACCACACACTACAATTATCACCTGAAGTATCATGGTGCTTCTCAAATATTTATTGCTATTAAAACCATTCTCCAAGATTAATAAAGAAGACCAACTCCACAGCCTTTGAATTTGCTAGACCTGGCAATCCAATTCTCACATGTACTAGAGTTGGCAGGGGTTCTCCAGCTGTAGAGATAACTCAATTGTAGGAAAAGACACCATCAAAGATTTCTACCTGGTGCCTTGTTTTCGAACTTTCAGTAAACGCACTGTCAGCTCAAAATATGAGCACAAAATTATGTGAACCAAAATGATATATCAGAGGAACTGTCCAAAGCTCCTAATGTTACTAATGTTCCCAAGGAACTAGGCTGGAATAAGAATGAGGATGGACAATCCAGAATCAGCAAAGCTAATCTACTACTACATAATCTCCCATTTCAATTCAGAAGAGCTATTCTTCAAACATCATACAGACCCAACAAAGTGAACAATCACTAGTTTTTCATAGGCATGGGCAATTAAAGGAAGGAGAAATGATATGTCGGGGATAGCTCACCTCCATTATCATGCCCAAAACGCTCCCATGATCTCTTGGGGAAGACCCCATGTGTTACATAAGCACTTACTTTGGATGCACCATTTGCTGCTAAAAGCTTCTGGAAAATCCATCCACAACCAACAGCATTTTTCAACATACTTCAAACAAGGGAGCAGTGCACTATGTAAGTTTCAGAAGCCTGTCATGAAAGAGATCACTTGTACAAAAAGGCAACAAGATAAGTACTCTCCTGAGAACAATCACTTTGGATGCAGCCTTGGTTGTGCTGTCCTCAAGAGAGAAGGATCTGTCTCAGAGATATCTTAACAAGCCAGTGAATACATTTGTATGTATGTAATAATTTCAGACCTGACACTCGATGAGAGTGCCTCCTGACTGCACCAAGTCATCAACTATGACAACATGACGCCCCTGTGGCTCTCCTTCCTTCAGCCTCACTATGCGGTTGTTGCCATCTCTCACCTTTGTGCAGACAATCTGGACACAATCACAGTTGCTCTTAGGCCATACATACTCAATGCCCTGCTTGCAGTCAATTGAGTTAACAGAATTTCAATGACACCACCAATATTGGTATCTGGACAAGGTCAATTGAGTGCAATACCGTTGGAAAATGTTGAAGCTGCTTATGGAAGCGTTTCCATGCTCCTTCATCTGGAAATGCTACACTTATCTGCAACCCTTACGGGAGTTAATTCAACAAGTAATAATCACTTCATGCAGACTTTTTAAATTACCAAGTCCTACAAAACAGCCAAGAATATCGTGGAATAATGGAATCTGACAATAAAAATGAACTCACATTGTTGGCATCTGGGAGCTGATGCAGACGATGTTTGAGCAAGGGGATGCCACTCTCAAAGCATGGCAGCACATTGTCACCAAAGTAGAACCTTTCCTGAGACCATTCAATATCTAAGACTGAGAAGAGCACACAAAGATAGAGATGCTCAAAACCAAGAAGAAGATGATCAGTAACATACATGGAAAACATGCGAAATATGGTTGTAGAGGCTCAGAAGCTGTGACATGCCAGCAGGTAAAGGCTTACTTGAAGTGCATGAATGTCAAATATGACAAGGCTTGTTGGACCACCCCTAGAGATGGGAATATTGGAAAGGATCCGGGCTAGAGTGAAAGCAGTGGCAATGTCACCCTCATCTTCCATACGCTCCAAGGTTCCCGTGGGAAAGAAAGGCAACACAAGTGTGAAGGATGAGACAAACATGCGTGGCAAGGCATAGATGATGGACAGCTGCTCAAAGATGACTCCTGGAGAACTGAAAGATGCCAAGAATGCCACATGCTGACTACGTATCCCATGGGCATTTGGTACAAACAAATTGGGGAATCCATCTGCAAAGGTCCTGCAATGACAAAAGAAGCTCTTTCACATTCAAATGTGCAAAATCCTAAACCCTAAACCCTGCACCTTTGCAAAAACTTTTGGAAATTCAAGGACTAATTGGTGCCAAGAAGGACAAGAATTTCTGTGCTAATTTTGCAAAGTAATTTCAACACAAAATAGAAAGAGAAAGAGAAACTGGTATAAAGGAAAGGAACAAACCCCCATTTGATGGATTTGAGCTCAATTGAATCCGTCTCTGCAGCAATACGGCGTGCAAGATCCTCCGTTTCACTGCAATAAAATAGGCACACCTGCAACCAATTCCCCGAATCACATTTTTGATGCAAGGGGCTAAGCTTCAAAGATACGAACAAGAAACGAGCATCATCATTTCCAGGCAGCAAACAAGAAACCCCCAAAAAACATAGCAACAATGCACCTGCTTCTTGTTAGGTCTGTCCAAAAGACCACAAGTACCACCGTTAAGCTCCGCCGTCTCAGACCCCGCCGCCGCGAGAGCAGCAGAGATGGGAAGCGTAGGAATCCCAGCGTAAATATCACTATTCCCTTCAGTCACAGCAGCCGGAGTCGCAGAACTAGAAGCCACAGCCACCGCCGCCGGTTCCCCCATTACTTGAGACTCCTCCAAATCCCGAAAATCCTTCAAAGCACGGGCACAGCGTCTTTTCACCTCGCTTTTGCTTTCTTGTGGGCAACTGGAACTCAGAGTCCAGTGCGAGAGAACTCGCTGTCGCAAAACCAAATGCGAGGGAAGGGTCACAGGAGGAGGCTGAGAGGAAAGGAGCCCGAGAGCAGCAGATGTGGGGAGAGGCCGCAGAGAGGCCATATGCACGCAGGCTGCATTGCGTTGTTGGTTGGTTTGTCTTCTTCTTTTCCCCCTGATTTGCGCCTTGTTCTTGCGAGTGTGCGTCACATTACGTATCGCCTTGCCTCTTTAGATTAAGGAGAGGCTTCAGACCGCCTCGCCACTTTGTCGCCTTCGACCTTCCAAAAGCTTCCAAACTGGTATTCTAATATTTTAATTTTTATGTGCCCTTCAAAAGTCAATACAAAAGTCAGCTATCCCTTGAGGTTTAGGTCCGCTTTACATTAGGAGTCGGGGCCAGCGTTCAACCCAAATCAAGCATTCCTATTGGTTCAAAAGTTGAAATCAGCCCCAAGGGCTTTACACTAGGAAACAAGGCCGAACTAGAAAAATTATTTTCAATCTGCCCAAAGTTACTTATAAATGCTGAAATTTATGGCCTTGTATTGGCCCCAAGGCTGGAAAAAGGATACCATCCATTTGGGAGGCCAATTTGCAACCCTTGGGGCCAAACAACAAGCCAAAAATGCTCAAAGTTGGTGCCAAGTTTTTCCGGCCCTGATTCCTAGTGTAAAGCGGGCCTTAGATTTGTCCCAAAAACAAACTTGGACTCGCTGTTGTTGTACTACCAGTGATGATCAATTGATGAAAAAAATTAAAATTGATTTTGTGAAAATTAAGTTGCATTCAAGTGAAAATATTGAATGATATTTTGTGCAACTTGAACTGAATTGAAATATATTGAATGGAATCCACATTTTATTAAAATCGAATTGGATTCAGATTCAATTGAAAAGAAATGAGATGTAAATTGATGTAAAAAATATGAAAAATCTACTTGTATGGAAGTATTTGATGTCATTGGTAGTTGGGAGAGATTGTCTCACATCATTAGAAACTTTGTAGACACTTTGCTAAACCTGCTGTGTGCTGGTTTTTACTTTCATATTTATTGTAGCCAAATCTGGCTAAATCATGTTTGGACAATCCCTAATTCAGATACATCACAAAATTGAAAAAAGAAAAAAGGAAAAAGAAACACTAGCCGCATGCATTTGTATTTATTCAGGTGACCATCGAACTCTTTAAAAAAAATTCTGAATTTATTTTGACTTCAGGAAAACTCACAACCTTGCAACTTTATAGTCTAGATTCTCACTTCTTTAAGCTTGCAAAAAAAAAAAGAAAAAAAACTCTGCCAGTGGTTTGTCTTGCACATTTATTGGTAAATTGAAATGTTTCTTATGGATACTCATATAGCCTTTGTAACCAGCGTTTTCTTTTTTTGGGGCAAATTTTTGCCCCATTGTGACAAATTAAAATCCAGTGTGACTCGTACACAGGATTGCTCTTGAAAATGAAATATTTTGAGGAAAAGAATTCTGAAATTGCCATATTTAGATAATAGATTCCAACTTCCAACAGGTCACCAAAATATAACAGGATTTTTTTAACATTCTACTTTCCTCTCTGGCCTGTAGCCAAAATTTGGCTAAATCCTCTTGTTGTCAGATCACCAATATGGCTACATCACAAAATTGAAAAAAAGAAAGAAACACCACAAGATTTATCCCCTCATATAGTAATTGTCATGTTGGTCCGCCTTGATATTGAGCGGTTAAACCTTGAACATCTTTTGTTGGCCTTGAATCCTGGCTTTGGCTCCCTGAAGTTCAGAAAGGACCAGGGGAACTAGCTTCCTGGATTCCTGGCCATACCAGTGCAAACCAAGATTTTCACTTCCCTTAGATTCCCCTGGAACACACTCAAGCAAATTGGATATTTTTAGTACAGAAAATTATAGCAAAAGATGCTCATGTAAGGAGATGATGATCAGCAGTCCTCCCCCCACTCCCCAAGTTTTTTGATATAAAATAAACTGGGGAATTTTTCCAATGAAAATTCTAATTTACACTACAAAAAAATTGATTCCAAAATTTTTGGGAAATTGTTTTTTGCCCAAAAAAATCACAAATGATGAGATAATGTTACATAGGTTATTTAGGTTGTTTGGGGGCATATTCATCACTTGGGAATTACATCTTGAGGAATCTTATATGTTGTAGGGAACTCTAAAAATCATCCAAACCTGAAGACACCCATCTGGGAGGATTTCATTAGATTGCTGTTGTTCGGGGTCCTCACGTCGAGTGCAGAAGGAAGCTGAAGGAATTGGACAACAAGATTACATTGGGTGGGACAGTCTCAGGTTGGCCACACCAAAGCAACAAGGGGTGTGTCACACTATGGCCTAGCCCTTTACATTTTAAAGTATTTTAAGGCAAAAGAAGAATTATGGAAACTTAAATATTTCACCATGAAAAAATATAATCTCGAAAATATCCTGTAAAAGAAACCGAAATCCTTCAAGATATTACAACTCTACAATAATTAATCTCAAGTTTCAACACAAGCCAAAATATAATCTTTCAAAAATCCTCATATAAAAATAGACCTACTACCTAGGGGCCAAAATCCCTCGAGCTATTACGCTCTATAATGAATCTAAACACAATATTCTTGCCTTGGTAGGCAAGGCCAGCAAATACAAAATACCTCGTGGATTCTAGTTGTTTGCTCATAGGTAGAATGGGGTCCCCATGTGTGAATTTCTTACTTTCCTAGGGGATGGGCTTCTTCCACTCTGGAGAGTTCTATCTTCCTAGATTTATGTCATATTTCAGTTCTGTAAATTGAGGCAGAAGCACCTCTAAGACCTTTGGAACCAAGGATGAAAAGATGCCTTGTTGGTGAATACTAGCTCTAACTCTTAAAAGTTCTGTAACGAGCCTATTTACCCTAAAACCACATTTTTTCAGCTCTTGAAGTTTGCAAATTTTCAGAACTGGCTTTGAGTCCATCCTATGATTTAAATTTCTGACAAGCTCCAAGAATATCTCCATACAAGTATAATTTAAATCAACCTGAACAGAATTGAGAGATGACCCAATAACAAGGTTACAAAGATTTCAGATCTCATATCTTAAGTTGTGCAGTTGCACGGGCATGAGTTGTGCCCAAACCAAACTCCAAAGTTTGGCAGGGTTACATCAACATAATAGCAATTACCAGTAAGCATAGGAAACCCAAGCCTAAAGAACAGAGAAAGCAAAACTGACACCTGAGGAGCAGTATGAAAAACAATGATGGTGAAACACATGTTGAGAGACCCTCAACATTCACACAGCATAGCATAGCATCACCACCTACCCACTGATTTCATCAGCTCCCAGCAGTCGGTGGAGGCTGCCTGGCTCAATAAAAACCAGAAAACTCAAGAGGAAAAGAGAGAAAGAAAAAAGATAAGGATGACAAAACCTCAAACAAGAAAGGCAAAGAAAACAGAAAAAGAAACAGAGAACTTTAAGAGCAAATTCATTATGGTTAAGAGATATTGAAATGCCAAGATAATAAGATTTCTCTGTGTGTTTGTTCTGGACTAATACATTTCATACCAATGTGAAAATCCAATTACCTTACAAAAAATTCCAAGAGGGTCAAAATGGAGTGCTTGAGAAACAAAATGTCAATCTCTGGTTTAACCCCCAAGTGAATCACCATGAGATGTTGGCTACTTCAGTCATACACTGTGTCTGCTCAGGCAACCAACAGAAGCCATTTCAACCATCTGCCAACAAAGCTCTTCAAAAAGTCACCAATATGACAACTCTCACCATTTTGCTGAATGACAATAGAACTGTCTGTTTTGACAGTTAACCTGTCCTAGCAACTTGAAAACTTCTTAGAGCAGCCTATGTCATACATTGCAACATTCCAGACAACAAAACAACTGTTAAGCAACCAGGAGACATCTAATTTTGCAAATCTCGCATTCTGGCAACCATGATTTCAAATGAAGGGAATGCTTCCCACAAACTCGCTGTGATAACAAAATTGTTGGTTGAAAGCAGAAAGGGCCTGTAAATTGGCAACATCCCAAACATTTCACTATCCTATAGGCTCCATCCTCTAAAAGTGTGCATTTCTAAGTGCCCTCCTACACAGTGACTTCCTACACAGTCTGAGAAGTGCCATTATCAGCAACTCCAAACCCTAGAATCATCTCAGCAGCTTGGGGAGCCCTGCAACATGATGCAGTGACCAACTCAAAGTCAGGCGATATCATCAAAGCATCACTATGATGAACAGCCTAATAGTCATAGTCAAACCACCAGCATTCTCAACCTCCATTCCTGCCACATTGAGAGATAATGCAAAGCTATGAAAGCATATTCTTATGCATTGCAAAAATACTAGAGGTTTATGCTGAAAGCATCATACCAAGATTCAGGAGATGGATACAGGGCAGCTGAGGCACCAAAACATGAGGTCAGCAGTTCAGTATTCAGTACACCTGGGCTGAGAGCAACAGCTGCCATACCCTTTGGTAGCTCCTTAGCCAGTGAGCGAGTCAGCCCCTCCACAGCCCACTTTGAGGTGCAATATGCAGACACCTGCCACCCACACATTCCATCAAAGAAGCCAAGATGTACCACACATGAAAGCCTATTTCTATTTCACAATCTTACACAATTCAGTGAATTGCTGTTGAAACAAATCTCATGAGAATCAAGAAAGCTCCATACTCATGATTAAGAAAGCCAGAACAATAATGAATTGCACTTCAAAATACAGTTTGCACACACAGATCATCAACAATACTGCCCTCTGATGTAGCTCCCCTATTCAATTGAACAGGACCAGAATGGGCTCTTTCATCCCAGAAATGTCTGCAGATTCCTGATAATGTCCTGATAATGCAACAACCAAATACAGAGCTCTTCCTGTATGTGAGAACATGATAAATTACTTAAGCAGAGTGAAGGAGAATTCAAGAGGACAGGTGCTTAGACAAAGAAAGTAACTTGCCTCAGCAGCACCTGCCCGCCCCCAACCAGATGACACATTCACAATTACTCCTTGACCCCTCTGAATCATGTGTTTGGCAAAATGACGAATGCAGTTTGCAATCCCTTTCACATTGGTGTCTATTACTGCATCAAACTCCTCTTTAGGAATTTCCCACAACTTTGCATTCTTGTTGATGATACCAGCATTATTCACTATCAGCAGACACCCATCAGAAAGCAAATTAATTTTTTTTGTCAGTCCAGGGAGTTTCCAGCATAAACTCAAAGGTTTTAACCAAAAAGAAGGGTATAAAAACACTGAAATGCAATACTCCCCTTCACTACATAGTCCAGAGCACTGATGTTGCAAGCACTTCCACTCTTAAAGGTGGCAACAAAGGAGGGGAGGCAGAGGATTGAAACAGGACCTTACAGCACTCTGAGAATTTTTGTAGTGTAGTTGAAGGGTGCCTTACTACACATAACATTACGTGTGTTTGCAGCCCCCATACAGTGGGCTCTTCCACTCGTATGGAGGGCATAACATAAAAATGTAATGCCCTCCATATGAGTAGAAGAGCCTGCTGTATGGGGGAAGAAAACTTCTGATGTTTATTTGTACAGTTGAGCTTTATGCTGGGCAACGCCCTCAGAGCAGGGCCCCCCCAGAAGATGAAGGTCCTGCTCTTTGGGTGTTACCCTACACATATGTATTCAAGAGGAACGAACTGTGGAACAGATGAGGAAAAAAACCTAAGTAGAAACTCCAAAAGGTTGACTGGACATACCAATGATATCTGGGACCCCATGGGTTTCCAATACCACCTTGGCAAACTCATTCACATTGTCATCCAATGCCTGCCAGTCATACACCAGTCAGAGCATATTAGCTCAGCAGACATCTTCAAAAGAATCTATACATAACTTACCAGGTTTCAGACTCAACAGACTACTGGCTGCACAGCTTTAAAAGTCTGCTGAAAGACTTGTACAAAGCTAGCACCCCATATTGGTCATACATGTCAAAGGGACACTGGTTGAGGCCAGTGTAATGAAGAGGCACACGTCCCCCAAGGAACAGGGTGGCTGTCAGCTCCTTGTTCAATCTGGCCCCTATTTCCAGGTGATATTGACAGACAATTACAAAGGAACTAACTGATCAACATGGCAAGTTTCAGAGTGCAGGGATGCACAATTGTATGCAACCTGCATCTTCTGTGAATAGTTTACTTCCAAGATATAAGTTCAGAAATCGAACCTACTGACCACATCCACAACTTTTAGAAGATGCTTGGAGCCAATTTGCGACCTTAATGATGCCAACAACTCTTCATTCCGTCCACATCCTGCCACCACATGGCCTCGTGTTGCCATTTCCAGTGCCAAAGCCCGACCTAAACCCTTAGTCACACCTGTAATCACCACCAATCGCCCTTCATGCCCCCAACAAACTCAAACCCTTTCAGATAGTTTTTGTATGCAAAACAGGTTCCTCAACCAAAGAAAAAGGACCAGCTATAAACTAGTTAAGCTTATTACTGCCATTCTTCAACAAGTGAAGTCTCTTCAGAGTCTCCGTCAATCCAGTGAGTTCAAACCCTAGACTATTCACAAAAAGAACTCCAGCAGGCAATCTGTAGACCAATTATGCTTAGGGTTCTAAGCATCATTCAGCAATTTGAGCCATTGGCAGCATCTAGTAAGAAGCTTGGCGCCGCTCCCAGTGGATTGGAACCCTAGATTAAGCACTACAGGAACCCTACCAGCCCAGAAAGAGAGTCTCCACGAGCATCCTTTGTGTATACACCAACTTTCAGCCTGCAGTACACTTGAACGGGAACCTGATATGACATCAAGAAATGCAAGATGTGCTTCTATGTGCGGTTGCCCTTCATGCTCAGGTCAAGAACAGAAACCCTAAAGAACGGTGTGGGATATGACACCGAATCAAACTACTGGATCAGTTGCGGGATTGATACTGGAGTTGTTGATACTGGAACAGCAACAACAACGGTACTGACAGCCTCCACAGAAGTCCGGGTTTGTTGAAAAAAAATCCTATGCAATGTCCACACAGAGAAGTAGATTACAGAAACGGCGACAGAGGAGAGGACGATGAGTTAGGTACCAGCATGCGGGGCAGGACTCGTCGTCATCAGGCCACCACCTTTCATTGTCGCAATGCAGCGGTGTTGTGGATAGATCCCAAGCGACAACCAACGACGAACTCCTCCGCAAACAAGTCCACAACTGAACCCCTTCGTCTGTGCAACTGCGGATCGGCTCTCCTGGACCGAAGAGGGCAAGGGCTTCGTCGCACAGGACTAGATCGGACGTGCAGGACGCGTCGTAAGGGTCTACACTCGGTCTGAGCCGTGTTGGACGGGTATTCGGTTCCATTAATAACCTCCGGGTCCCGTTCTTCTAACTTCAGATTCAGAGAGCCGTCTGTTCCCGGTAATTCGAAAATCTCAAACAAACGGAGGTTTTCTTGAAGGAGCCGGTGGTTTTCAAGCAGTTAATTCTTTTTTTTTAAATCTTTGAGAGCAGTGGTTATATTTCAGGTGCCGGTTCTTTGATCTATGGAGAACGCAAGAGTCGCCCTGACGGTTGGAATCAACGTTGGGCGGGTAAGTAGTTTACTACCTGATATACTTGACATACCTTCCTCCTATCTATACTTTCCTGATGTAGTTGCGGGTATATACACAAGCTATATATATGCTTTATCCCTTTGGTACATTTTCTGCTACCCCTGTAATTGACCTACCCGGCTGGTAAATAGTTCAAACTCACCCTGTATTTAGACTTTACCCTATTCTAATATATATTGTAGTAAAAGGGCCGTTTCGACACATGTCTGTTAAATAATAAACTAAATTTCAAGATTTCATGTTGGAAAATAAAATATTCCTAAATAGTCTTATAGCTTCTTCTATTTTCTTTCACCAAAAAAAAATTCTTTGGAAAAAAATGTCTAAGCTGCCAAGGTACTATGGTATTGGAAATTTACTTATTTACAACTTGGAAGTGTGTAACTGTATTCTTGAGGGTGAAAAGAGAGTACCTACCAGGGTTTTTTTATTTAGGAAATGTAGAATATGGTAAAGGCGGCGGTCATTAATGCAAATATGATGCACTTATGGTAATAAGAGAAAGATTGAGACAAGAAATGTGGTGCACTTAATGGCTGCAACAATCTTTATTGCATCACCTAATATGAAGTACTGGCTACAAGATCAGTGAAAAAGGTGCTCATCTAGCAATGCCCTTTCAATCTCTGGTTAGTTAATTTTGCAGGGTCACTGTCACACTTGGCAATTTGGTGATAAATCGCCAATAAAATAAAAGACTGGTACCTACATGCCAAAATCATTAAAAAGAACATTATACAATGCATGTGATTATAATGGATTTGATCAAATTATGGATTTATTTTTCTTAAAATTTCCATTCATTCCATAAAGGGTATCAAACAAGTGGAGCCTTATGGAATGCTCTTGGAAACCATTTTGAATTTTACTATCACATGGATGGAGGTATGCACCATTGTAAGAACATTGAATGGTGGTACACATCATTTAAGGTGTTTATTCATTTCATTAAATTTTATGTTAATTTATTTTAAATCATGTTTTGAGTTTCATATGTTCATGTTGCAATGCCAATTAGACAATTCATTCATCTTTCTACACTTGCCATTGTGCCATATAAATACATATATATTCAAATATACCTTGCCTTTTTTTAAATAGGATATGTACATTTTGGAGTATTTTGAAAGTCTATGTAGCATTATTGGGCAGATGGTTGCTTGCCTTGGTGTCCCCCAAGATGTCCCAAGGGTATCCAAGGTCAAAATAAGCTTGCATGGGCTCAAACTGTTTAGGCGACTTTTCGATGAAGGCAAATCCTGAGAGATGACAAGGAGCGATGAGATGATAATGATGGGGGATGAGGAATGGGTGTGCCTGACTATGAGAAGAGCAATGGTGAGGTTGTTGGGGGGGGGGACAATATTTTATTTTATTTTATTTTCAATTTTGCTTGGGCCATAAATGAGCAATAGGGATTACAAGGGCAATTGGGGGGGCGGGGGGTAATGGGAGCCATAGTGTGACAAAAATAATTTAATTAAAAAAATCAAATGACAAACGAACAAGAAGGACAATGGGGAAGCAAAAGGAACATAAAAAGATGACAAGGGTGACAAAAGTAATGGCTTGGGAGTCAAGGTGTGAGAAAAAATATTTTATGTTATTTTTTTAATTTATTATTTCCCTTTTTCCGAGCAATATATGAACATCAAGCGATGAAAGGGGGAGGGAGGTCGATGGGGCGCAATAGAGTTTTTTATGAAAACATTTGGGCAACAAATGGATGGGGGTGTGATGAAAATGTTTTTTAAGATGAAAAGTGAATGATGGGAAAGTGCGGTGGGAGGGGGTTAAAATCACCAAGGTGCAATGGAAATATTTTTTTAGGAAATGAGGATTATCTTAAAGGACAATAAAGGTAGTATTTTAGAATAACCAAAAGTAGCCTAAGGTGAAATAGCCAAAAATAATCAAAAGTAATTGAGAATAATCATAAATAACCATAAATAATATAGGGTGAAATAATTTAAATTAATGAAAAATAGCCATATAATAATTGAAAGTAACATAACATAGGTAGTATTATTATATTAACAAAAATCTTATCCATTTATTTTTATTTTTTTCAAAAGAATGGTCATTGAAATGTTATTGAATAATGATATTCAACTTTTTTTTGTTCAAATGATTTTACACTTTCAAAAGGAAATAAATGTAATTATGTACATTATTAGAAATTTTTTCTTTAAAAATTCGAATCATTTCATTTGAACAAAATTTCAAAAAAATTTTGAATTTTCAAAGTTTATGTTTTTGTAATGTTTATGAAGTATTTGATAAATGTAATGTAATGTAACATATTATCCCAAGTGAGGTGGCTTGATGGTAGGGGTGTTTACCTTCATTCTAAAGGTCAAGGGATCAAATTTCATAAGTATTGTTGTGTGTGGTCAATAATGGTAAGTTGACCAAATTTTTTTTTATCTAATTTTTTAAAATAGGTGCCTAGGTTGATTATGTGGTTTATTTACATAGGTTACATTTTTAACCTAGCTTAGGTAGTGATAGGTGTCAATAAATCATAAGCTCAAAAATCATGAAATTATCAATAATTTTATTTATTAAATAATTTAATTTTAATTAATTTCCATGCTAGTTAGTTAATTAACTAACAAGTGAATGGCTTGATAAATTTTTATTTCATTTAAGAATAACCTTGTTTCACTAGGTACTAATGAAACAATTCATTGTTTGTAACAACTAGTCCCTATTCATTAAGGGGTTAACCAATTTCACTAAATAAAATTGTCCAAATTCATTCAAAATTTAGTGAAACCTAGAGTGAACTAAGACGCATTTTGGTGTAATGCAAGTTTTATACAAAGCTAAAGAACTTGAGGCAGCTAAGCAAGGCTTACCAAGTTATGAATGCCCTTGCAAAACTTGTCATGGTGGGATCATAATTGATACACAATAAAAAAAACATTTGTGTTAACATGGGCGAGATTTATATTTCCAATGGCCTATTTGGCCCAATTTTGAACACATGTAGATTTGTTAATATATTGTTTGAAATTTATTTTTTTATTCAATCCCTTCTAACAAAAATGTATTCAAACCATTGCATAATATTAATATGGGGGCTTAATCAGATGTTGAACATGTTTTGCAGTACTAAGTGCTTTCATATAATGTCATTTTTCAATGTTGAATTGCCCATCTTTATAGTATTAGGTTGTTTCATGTTCTATTTTGGTGTGTTTTAACTCTCAAATTTTCAGTCATAAACTTGTAGTAACTTAAAAGAATATATTAACTTCTAAAATAAGAGTCATGCAACCTTTGGAAAAAAATGTTAATGTCAAGGATATCAATGCAACATTTTTACAAATTACAATACTGTTATAATGAAATTATTATTCTTGTAATGTTGTTCAATTAATACTCCTTGGACCTCTTGTTATGACTATATGGAAGCAAAGTTTTTCAACAAAGAAATCTAAATGGGTTGTCATGAGCTATTCATTTTGTGACAGTGTGTAATGTACTACTGTTGAATTAGGTTTAGGTGAAAAGGTAATTAGGAGTGGATTTGCAAAAAGAAAACCATTGTTTATGTTGATAAAGAAAGGTTAGTCAACTAGAACCAAATGTTGCTAAATTGTATGTGAACATTGTTTTGAGTGTAAAACCAAAACAATGTTTTGTGGCAGATTTATTATGGCTCTTTAACGAACCAAATAATACCATGCTGAATCAAATGTCATGGATTGGAAATCCATGAACTTGTTGCCATTATGTTAACACTAGATGGATTTGTAATGTCTTCTGAGTTGTTTAAAATTTGTTATAATCTAGAATGCAACAAAAAGTAATATGGTTATTTTCATATAATAATTAAAAATAGTGAATTGTTTTAGTTGGTTTTCAACAAGCACCAAGAGGCAGAGATGCACAAGACAATGGTGATGATTCTATGGATGGTGGAACTCGACATTTGACTAAAACACATGTTCAAGTTGATCCACCTACACTTGATGCACAAGTTCAAATCTAGAGGCTTGTTACTAAAGCCTTGGCCACATTTGATGAAGTGACATAGGCACGTGACAACAAATCTGCACATGAAGACATGCCATTGGATAATGACATGGAACATATAGATACATCAAGGAATGAGGCTGTCTTGATGCATTATTTACAAAAGCAACAACCCCACTTTATGAGGGGTGTTCTTCAAGCATGTTATCAACAATGTTGTTGAACATTGTTGAATTTGAACATAGTCCATGGTGTATCAAACAATTTCATGGACAAACTTTTTTCACTTTTGCAAAAAGAATTATTGCCAAAAAACAAGAAGATGCCAACCACAAGTTATGAGGCCCACAAGATCATTAAGTCTCTTGGTTTACCTTAGGAGTCCATACATGCATGTTCAAATGGATGTGTCCTTTTTCGTGACAATTATAAACATGCTTAGGTGTGTTCAAAATGTAACACTAATAGGTTTATGGAGGGGTAAATTATTGTTTTGTAGAAAGTGTTTTGACATTTCCCTTTAATCCCATAGCTAAGTTAGATGTACAAATGCAAATCAATTGCAAAATTGTTAACATGGCACAAGGATGGAGCTAGCTTAAATGGCATGATTTGAAATGTCCTAGATACTATGGCTTGGAAACACATTGACAAAAATTGGCCTAAGTTTGCTAGTGAGGTATGCAACATTAAGTTAAAGTTGGCACTTGATGGGGAAAATCCCTTTGGAGACTTTAGTTCACACCATTCCAAAGGGCTAGTGGCTTTATTAATCTACATTTATTGCTTACATGGTTGGTAACAAATAGGTATTTTATGATGTTGGCCTTGATCATCCCTAATAAGGAATCTTACACAAGTAGCAATGTAAATGTATATTTGGGTGTTTGCACACTATGATGACCGTGTATGGTTGTCACAATGGTAGTTTTTCATGTATTCCCTAGGTACAAAAAATAAAATAAAATAAATTTCATTGAAATAATATAAAAAGGGACGCACTTATCTAAAACTATCATAATCAACCTTCCAAGAATGAAAAAATCAAATCAAAATCATGGATAGCCAATAAGTAATGGACTTTTGAAATTTTCCCACACTTTTTGTCACAGCTCATGGATATGGACTTTTATCTTACAATGTGTTAGTCTTATGTGTTTGAAATTTTGAGATATTGGATGAAACATGTTTAAGAAACTAAAGATCCATTCAATGAATGGAATGTGATTTTAATTTATTATGTTGTGGACTTTTTTAAATCCCAAAAATTGTAATTATTTAAAAAGTCCTTTTAAGCATTTAAAATCATTATTTAAAAATATATTTTGTGATATGTTTTATGTCATATATCATCATGATTTGAAATTGGAAATGGAAAAAAAATTGTTATTTTCAATATCATCTAAATATTCATATTTTAAGCCAGTTTTCAACTACATTAGAAAGGATTTTGAAAAGGAACTTTATTCTATTGAAATTGTGACGTCCTAATGTGTTTTTGGCCATTTGTAACCTTTGATTGATGAGCTACAATTAGTATGGAAAGGTGTGGTTACATTTATGCATGTTTGGGTGCAAAATTCAACTTGAAAGCAATATGTATGTGGAACATACATGACTTTCCAACATATGGTTTGTTTACAAGATGTGTGACAAAAGGAGAAGTGGGTTGCCCACCGTGTGGTGTAGCTATAGAATTTCAAAGTTCCAATAAATTGAAAAAGATGGTCTATTGTGGGACATGCATACACTTGCCATGAAGTCATCCATATAAATGGGCTAAAATGGCATTCAATGGGAAAACAAAAACTAGAGCTACACCTATTCAAGTGTCTATTGTGCATTTGGGTCACTAATTCCATACGTTCTTCAGGCTTGGGCACACACAACCCTTTGAAGTATAATTTTCCTTCCTTCCAGCAATAATGTTTTGCCCGTTTTCGGACTCTCCTCTTCTCCTGAGAACTGACTTCGTCAGG
>Ga0209611_10001604_pt1 | contig 39021 bp, 23 predicted proteins | sample S1TSphgellanicum_3_FD_187693 | JGI IMG/M metagenome (GOLD analysis project Ga0209611, IMG submission 187693) | Host-associated microbial communities from peat moss isolated from Minnesota, USA - S1T2_Fc - Sphagnum magellanicum MG (SPAdes) (version 2) | ecosystem: Host-associated > Plants > Peat...
GTCGTCATAAAAAGCGATTCTTGATTTATTTTGTGATACGGCTTAGGTTGTTCCAAACAAATTCATATCAAATACCTCTTTGATGGCATAGATTCTTAATTTGACAAGTATGCTTTCTCCTTTTTTTCCGAGCTATTTATTAATTTCCCTGGGAGAAAAGTTTGTCAACCTTAAACCCTAAAACGAGATTTGTGGATGGCGCAGTGGTGGGTGTTGGGTCATTCAAGCCCGGGAAACAAATAAAAACCGGGAAATTTCATAAGGCACGATTTTTTTTTTCCCATTCAATCAAGCAATGAACATCCTTAGAGGGCACGAGTCGTATAATACTCCTGCTACAAAATGATGCAAATGATGGCGATCTTGAAACGAACTACCTCCTTAGACAACATTAAATATTTAGTGAAGGTAGGCCTGAGGCCTCAAAACACAATCTAAATTTTCAGGGCGCCACATGGCATCATTTTTTTAGTATGGTGCCAGTGTAGGTGTTGGTTCACCCAAAGGGATTCATCAAATGATGAAGGTAGCATAAATCTCAGAGACAACTTACATGTACATATTCACTTTTAATCTATCTCTTGACCGGTCTTTTTTTAGTTGGCCTTTGTGTGATGGGTTCAAGATTATTTCATGCTTTCAATTCATGAGTTCAGGTTCTTTTTTCCTCTTTTATGATCCAACGGCTTTTCACAGGCTTATTTCATCTGAACGTAGTTCATTGATGAATTATTTGAAGTAAGCTGCTCAATGCCTGTTTTGCATTAAAAAGTATCATCACTAGCAAGTTTACAAGGTAGCAATAGTTTTCTTTGGTTTTTTTTTCCCCCCAATTTTGATGGACCTGAAGGGGCAATCATCTAAACAAAGATTTAGCCAAATTTGGTTTAAACAGGTAATAGATGGATTAGCTTGTTGAGCTTGTTAGCTCAGAATGGATTTCTCAAGCCACTTCTTGCCAATTTTGTGATATAGCCAAAGTCGAGACCAGCCACATGTGGCTATATACCAGATATGAAAGTTACCGAAGAAAAACTCTATATGCTTGGTTACCCACTGGAATTTATTTATCATTAAAAAATGGCAATTTGGACATTTTCTCATTTTTGAAATTTGGTGAATTTGGCTGAAATTTTCCTTGATTATCCTTCCTATCATGATTTTTTCCGCAATTTTTTAGTGGAGGTAGGCCTGAGGGCTCAAAACGCAATCTAAATTTTCAAAGTGCCACGTGGCATCATTTAAAACACTTTCAAAGGAAAGCTGAAGGTGACCAACCAGTCATCAGTGTAGGTGCCGCAAGTTGGCCAGGGTGAACCGGCACCCATGCTGGTACCTTGACCTTTTTGAGTGAGGACTCTTAGTGGCCATCTTAAGCCCAAAAAATGTTAAATCTGAACTCAGACACCCTGATTTAGTCTTAGCAGGGGATATTTGTAATGTTTAGAAATAATTCAAATGGACTAGCTTGGGTTCACCCAAAGGCTCTCAAGTCAATGTGCCCTTGTTGGCTGATGGAATATCATTGAAACTACTTAATAGCAAGATGGGAATTTGAAAAAGTTTCTCAGAGTCCACAATTTTTTTATAAAAACAATCAAGGCATTGAGGCTAGTGTTGCCATGTTATTGGGGAATTGTTTTAAAATAAATATGTTGGGTACCATCAAAGGGCACAATGACAGGCTATTGCAACCTACATGCCGGTTCTCACTAGCAGCAATATTTATTTTGGGGAAAAAAAAAAAGGTGAGCTAGAGTTGCACAAGAAGTCCAAGACCATATAATTCATAGGGCTCTTGTGAAAATCCCCTCCGATCTCATTTGTATCATTAAATCCATCAGAGACATGTATGTGGACATCAGTTGCAGAAAGCGTCCATGTGCCGAAGAAGACTTATGTATGCCAGTGATTTTGCAGCTGCTGCTGGCTTGTTTATCCCCCCCCCCATGTAGTGTAGGTTGAGTAGTATTCAGTTTTCTGGGCAGCTTGGTCTACAACGTTAGAGAACAACAGTCTGTTAAGATCCTGTAAATAGTCGAACTGTCCCAAATTAGTATTGTTCTTTTTTCCAAGTCTCATACTGTGACTAGCAATCATTCACTGTGTTTGTAGTTGCTAGAAACAACAGGCTATGTGAAATTTTCGAAGTCCTCACCTCTTCTTAATAGGTAATGACTAGGTAATATTGCAGAGGAAGAGTGTAATATCATCATCCGCTCTGTTTGTGTCGACTCTCTCTAGGGACCCAAGCTGACACCGTTTAGGTTAGTGCTGCAGGAGCAGTATTCTCTAGTGACCCAAGCTGACAACGTTTAGGTTAGTGCTGCAGGAGCAGTATTACTCTACTTGAGAGAGAGACGGACATAGTCAATAAAAGACAGAGATAGGCCTACCTCCACTCCAGGTCCCAGAAGGGACCAACTAGTTCTTTGTATTTGAAAGCACCTCCTTGCAGAGAACATTCCTTCATAGCTAGAAGAATCCTCTTGTTCACTTTAATAAAAATTAAAAGGTGATTTTTCTCACACAATAAGTTGCAGCTCATCACACATGTGAAGTAAACTAATTTGGGGTTTCATCTATTATAATGTATAATATGCAATGTTTACTATGGCATATATTACATTAAAATTCTAATTTGATATTTGTGTAATATCTGTCACAACTTAATGTCAACCTATAATTTTAATGTATTATATGCCACAATTAACATCACATATTGTACATTGTAATGGATGAAAGCAAAAACATTACCTCACACTTTTGTCACAAGCCACAACTGACTATTGTGTGGAAAAAACCACATTGTGTTGTAATGGCTGATCACATGTAGACCTTCTACACTTTCAATAAAAAACCTTTCATGCCTTATGTTGGGGAATGGCTGCTCCCTTGGGCCTTGGCTAAGTTGCGGGGACCCTTAAATTAGGGGAGGCCCAAGGAAACATGCATGCCCCTTATACAAGATATTCAGGTAGTAAGTTAGTAACAATCCAGGAGCTACCACCTAACATTGTGTGGGTATCAAAAAGGCCTGATCAACCATTCAAACCCTAAGGGATGGGGGGATACTATCCTATCTTTACCATTTGGGCACTAATGAAAATATTTTTCATAGTTGTCAATTTCTGAAAATTAACTGCCCCAAATGTCAGAATAAAGGACAATTTGCGAGTGTGTAAATGGCATTGTGGACGCCGGATTAAAGCAATTTGCTATATATTTATTTATTCTCGGAATGAAAAACGAAAAAATGAAAAAAAATTCACCCAATTACAGTCAGAATGGTAAAGGTAGCACGGTAACATTTTTCAATTAAAAAACCTTTGTTTCCTGACATGTAAATTTTTGGGGCCAGGTTTTGAGCCAGAGTGAACCAGCACCAATGTTTTTTTCTTCAATTTTGTAGTGTAGCAGCAGTGGCAAGCCTCCCAAGGCGATTTCGACTTAACTGGCGACAGTTTTGTACAGAGCCATCAAATGTATAGCCTATAGACAGGCCTGTGTATATGTAGTCCTATTGTATTTTAGAGATTTTCTTTTCAATGACAAGGTTCCCAAAACAAAGTACAAAGTGAGAAGAGGTCTTTCTTTGGTGTATCAACTATCAACCACTTCTATGGACACAATTTTGCCAATATCAATGCTATCTTATGATGCACACAAGCGATGTTCCAAAACAACCATCCATGTCCAGTTCTCCTTGCAAAAAATACCTAGATTCTTACAATTTGAAATCACATAGTATAAACTTGAAGTGCCAATTTATTTATTTTTGTTTTTGGAAATAGACTGCAAGTGCAAAAAGATGTATTTCAAGTGAGTATGTAGAGTGGTCTTGCAAATGCTTCAAATACTTCATTGCCTCCCCCCAAAGGATCTTCAACTTGTATAATAATAAAGAGGGTTGAATTTGAACTTTGAATTTTGAACACAAAATAGCAAAGCTACAGCTCCTCTATCTAGCAGTGTAGTTAACAATATCTATAGAGTATAATGATTCTCCACCCATCACTAAACAAAAGGATAGAAACCACATGAAATTTCCTTATCATTCATGAACTTATTTCAATGTGAATCTCTGTCAACTCCCAACCTTGGCTACTCCACTTAGATGGCACATTAGATGTAATTAGAAAGAGGGTCAAAAGTACACATTGAGTTGCGACAACTAGAAAGACCACCCTTTATGTGCTAACTTGTGCTAGTGGTTCATTAGTAGTTCAATCCCACACAATGCCTATGAGTGGAGATGTTGTTCCAATGGGATTGTTTAGGGTGGATGGCAAAGCACTTTCTAACCTACAAGCTAAAATGGAGAGGCTTAAAAATGGACTTGGATTGGACATGTAGTATAAAGTGAGGAATTTGTTATTATGTTAGCACATTAGATGCAATCAGAGAAAGGATAAAATTTAATTATACAAGTTGTAGTAGTTGGAAACACTAGCTTGCATAATGTTGGCTTGAAAATGAACTTAGAATATTGGACCTATAGTATAAACCAATGAGTTTGTAAACTAAAGTTTGTAATTCCTATAATTTTTAAATTTGGAAGCTTACTTGTTTAGAAGTTTACAAATCCAAATGTTGGAAATCATATCCAAATATTTTAATTTGCTCAAAAACACCAAGCAAGTTGTAGATAACAAGCATTTCCATGCTACTACAATAGATCACAAAGACAATTATATGATCCTTATTTTTTTGCATTTAGTCTACTACTAAAAAACATTTGATTGTAGATTTTTTTTTGTTTCAAAAGAAATGATGGTTAATATAAATTAATGAGGGCTCAAGATATATTTCAAGGCTCCTAAATGTTCCCCACCAATAGAACTTGCAAAAGTTTTGAATAGTGCAACAAATAACCCTTCCATAATCAACTAATTAATAAACTTCAAAACAATTCTTTAGTACTTCACTTGAATTCTTTGATGAGAAGGTAAGCTCAAAACCTTGTTGCACTTGATCTTCAAATGCCAAAAAGGATTAAATGAAGAAAAAAAATCTCATGTGCAATCTTAAAATCATCACAAGTTCAACACAAATAATATGTGGATAGTGGATAATGGACACAAAACATTGATATCCAATGTATTAATTGATGTGTAGAATTACCAAAAATAGGATACAAATTGATGGGAAATTGATAACTACATACGGCCTTATCAATTGTGCAAACCAAAAATATCATGGTGTTCATAAACACCCTAAAATTCTTCTTCCAACTCACATGCCAATTCTATTTCAAGTTCAACCACTTCTTCCATATCCTTTGGATTATTGCAACAAGCCTCAAGTTGTTAGGCCATTTTTTGTTCACAAAAATTAGCCTTTCAAGCTTATCTATTTGCAACTTGCATTGATGTAGGTTTGTAAGGATAGTAACCAATGGAAATATATGTTTTGTTTCAATTTGAAACCCAACTACCCAACCATTTTTTGCCACACTAACAACCCCATTGTGGGAAAAATGGTTTCATGTTTGCTCCACCACAACAAAGGGCAATTAATTTCCTTGATGTCAACTTGAAACCATCTAAATAATAAAAACTCCCAATTCACACACTCCTTTGTAGACTCATTACTAAAACTTTTCATCTTGAAGATATCCAAGTAATTGTTGGCATTCATTTCCCCTTCAACAAATTATGAATCATGTGGAGGAGTTAAAACATGATGTAACTATTTATAACATTTTAACCACATAGGGCACAATGTGTTTTTATCATATTCATTTAAAACTAGAAATTTGCCTTCCTCATGACAAATGAATGAAAAGACAAGCAAAAATTCTTGTATTGGGGGATCAACATTAGACACATGTTGTGAACTTTCTTGGCCCCAAACTTTCATAAGGGAAAAAGATGATGCAAAATAAAAATCACTTGTCTCTTAATATTCATAGAAATTTGAAGCAACTCAATCTCATAACTAGCCAATGTGTCATCATCATTGTTACAATCTAATATGATAAGGTTGTTTACATTTCCTTGAAATTTCAAGGTCATAACTTGATTGCTACATTTAATGTGTTATTCAATGACCAACACCCTTGAGATTAGTTAAGCACACATGCAAAAACAATAGGAGAAAGGTTATCAATGACAATCTGAACAATATGCAAAACAATAGGAAAAAGGTTATTAATGACAATCTAAACAATATGCAAAATCAATAGGAGAAAGGTTATCAATGAAATTCTAAACAATATTCCATGTCAATAATGGAAGCACTCAACTAACAACACAAGGTTATGTTTGTCAACCATAACACAAGATAATTAATGACTTCTTAATATAAGAGGGCATCTTGGAACATGATACATTTACTTACACAATTGCAAGCAAAATATAATTAAAAGTTTAATTGTTTAATAATTTAAAATCAAGATTAACAAATACATAAATACAACATGAATTGCATTAGAATTGTAACTAATTTTGCAACAAGTTTAAGTTTCAAGTAAAAGGTAGGACTTGTACAACCCATTAGAAATTTTTTTAACTTGTGAAGTTCACAAAACCAAAACATTGGGTTGTGTAGAACCTATAGATTCACAACATAGATTCAATTGTAAAACCCAAATTTACCTTTAAATTCACAAAATATACTTGAAGTTTCACTAAAACTTGCACCTCACAAGTCTAACATGTTTGAAAGATTATTCAAAGACTAAATTCATCCAAGCCTATTATCAAAAAACTTAGGACATATTTTTAAGAAGGGTTCATTCTTTGGGCATATGCACAAAGTTATGATCTTTAAGGGTTAATTACAAGTGTTTGTCACAAAACCAAAGTTCAACCTTTTATCTTTGAATGTTACATGTAAGGGGCCAAGAATGACAAAATAAAAAATGCAAAATGAACAATCAATTAATAATCCCACCAATGATATCACATTTACAATAAAATTTGAAAATTTTAAATGGTTACTTTTACATGCAAAAAAATTATCTATTGTTTTTAAGTTTTAATTAAATGTTTAACATTGGCATTTATAGTGAAATTGAAAATTGAAAACATAAGTGATTTCAACTATTGGTACCCTTACAAAAAAAATAGCACTAAAGGTTATTAGGTGTTGTGTATTAAATAGTCAAGGACTTTAGAATCCAATAAGTTTAAGATCACCATGTAATCACATAACAACATAAGAATTATGTTGCTATCCCTTTTCTTTTGCTTGGGTGGCTATAATGCCACTTTCATGGCAATTCACATAACACAAGGAAACATTAAACAAAATTCATGCAATTATTTGACAATTCAATGTAATTTGGGGGTGAAAGCACACTATGGTGATACATTTCAAGCAAGAAAATTTAATTTTTTGGGTACATTTTATATTATTTTGGGGGCAATTTTTTTTCCATTTCATCTAGCGTTTTGAGAAACATTGAAAATGGATTTTGGACACAAATCTTCCTTGACAATTCTTGTTATCTTTCAAATGATAATTTTTTTCAAAAAACTTATGTGTATTACACACATTATGCTTGTTTTAATGAAAAATTTGATCCAAATGTTTTTTGTGAAATCACATGAGTAGAATTTTTCATATAAAATTGAAATGGGATAATGAACTCATATGTAATATATGATTGAATACTTCATCAAATTTGGTAATTTTTTGAATGGTTTTTAAAAGTATATTTACACTTTGTAGTATATTAGTACAATTACAATATTTTCAGTAATATATTTCTCAATCATTTAATATTAATTTTAAAATGGGATTTTTTTTTACAATCTTATTCTTTGGGTTTTGAACTACCTTATTCCAAGTATTATATGTAAAAAATTGTTTCAATATTAGCTTTATAGGAGTTCAAAAACATGTAGTTTCAAAAAGTAGTATTTGTGACAACAATCTTTGACCACTGTAGTGTGCTTTCACCCTTGGCTAAAATTTCATGGTCCATTAGTTGACATATAATTATAATCATTTGCCTTCTATCTCATTCATATGATGATGGGTCCCTTGAAGTTTTCATAAACTTTGAAATAGGTGGTGAGAAATAATTTATAACAAATAGGTAAACATTTTATCAATGTATAAGAAAGACAAACTTGTACAACTAAAAGAAATCAATTAGGGTAGGCATCATTAATTTTTACCATGTGTTTTGCATCAAAAATAATCTCATTGGAGCTTATAGTTGATGTTGTGTGTTAAGTAGTCAAGGACCTCAAAAGCCAATAAGTGTAAGACCATAGTAGTCACAAAACAACATAAGAATTATGTTGTTATCTTGTTTCTTTTGCTTTGGTGACTATAACAATGCCTTCATGGCAACTCACAAAAAACAAGAAAACTATAAACAAAATTCTTTGAATTATTTGACAATTCAATGTAATTTGGTTGAAATCTCATGGTCTAGGAGTTAACATATACCTATGTTCATTTGCCTTTTTCCTCATTCATATGATATGAGCACCTTAAATTTTTCATGAACTTTGAAACATGTGATGAAAGAGAATTTATAACGAGTAGGTAAACATTTAATCAATGTACATGAGACTAAAACTTGTACAATTGAAAAAAAATAAACTAGGGAAAACATCAAGGTACCATGTGCTCTACACCAAAATAATAGTCCATTGGGGCTTACTTGGTGTTGCGTGTTCAACAATCATGGACCTCAAAATCCAACAAGTTTAAGATCACAATAATCATAAAACAACAAAAGTCTTATGCTACTTTTTTTTTCTTCTATTTAAGAGTCCCAACACCATCTTGATGGCACTTCACAAAGCACAATGAAACAAGAACAAAATTCATGCAATTTGACAATTAATTACAATTTGGCGAAGTCATGTAAATAATAAACAAAATTTATTTGCAAAGAAGGCAAATTTTCACCTTGTCTTTATAGGATTGTTGAGTTTCCGTGATTGCATACCCACATTAATGTAAGCCTTTGTCCATTCTTGATGGCCTTTCCTAGATTTCTTAAGCCATGTGTTACACTTTTGAATATTTGCTTGTGTAGATTAGATAAAAATGCCATGCAAGCCCAAACAAACTTTGTCCTTTGTTGTATTGTACTAGCAAGCATTTTTGGTGTGCCCAAAGCATGTGCCTTGGAAAGGGTCCTCCAATCCCAAGCTTTCATAACACACAACTTTCAAAGTTACGGTCATCACTCTCAAGTTTGCACCTTCATCATTGACATTATTAGTGAGCATATTTATTCATAATCCATATTTGTCAAGCAAAGCTTCAAGCTTCACTGTCATGGCTTGACCACTCGTATCAATTGCTTCAAAAAGCTCTATTGTAACATGTTTGTGTTGCTAGTCTACAAAAACGAAGTTGATAACAAGGGTAAAAATGTTGTGGACATCCAAATTGACATCTAAAAATCAAAAGTTGCAATTGTTGATAACCATTTTGCCAAGGTTGATAGTACATACAAGTTTCACCACTTGGGTGGGACTTTTCTTTGAAGGTCTTCCTTCCAAAAACCATTTGTGAACACAACTACAATGTTAAATGTTGTATCCTAACACTTTCAACAATTTGAAGTGGTAAAGAAGATTTGGTGATAAAAAGTGTCGAATCTTGTAAGAATGTTTGTTGTTGATTGTGATCCTTTTCAAATGGATCTATGGAGCCAAAAAGTCAAATATGAAGTTATGTCCAATTGTAGCCCTCTTCTTAATTGGTCTTCAAACATCCAATGTGCATGTTTCAATACTATTAACTTCTTTAACAAACATCCCAAGCATAAGAAAAGAACTAGAACCAAACATTGCTTTCAACATACCTAATAGGAGCTTTGTAAAAGCTTTAAGCCATCACCATCACCATTGCTAGTTCTTAAGTTGCTAAGGTTCTTTGAACCCTTCACATCTGGAGGTCCTAGGAGCTCCAGTTCTTTAAGTGTTTGATGCCCGCCAGTTAAGTGTATATAGAACTGGATATATAATTGATAAGTATCCGTCCCTGAACATTTAAAGGATCACCCAACACTGGTTCCTTCCCTATTTATTGAAAGAGTACCCAATTACACTCCCTATTTACTTTCCTGTGTTACTTAGCCACTTACAGAGGTAGGTACGAAGGTAGCGTAAGGGGGTAGTAGGAGCGTTTACAGGATAATAATGTAGGTTCTGGTTGCGGTGTGGGTGCACTTCCAGTTTGGGTTCATACACGAAGGGTCCAATTTCGGGTCCAATTCCAGCAAGAGGCTAGTTACATGGCCAGTCCAAGTTATTCTAGAAGCTCCCACCTGAAAACCAGATCTAGGACCAGTCCAGAACTTGGAATTGTCATCATTAATTCATAAACAATTAACCACAGATAAAGAGAGAAAAATTCTCAAGGACTAATTCCTAGGAGTTGCATGTACTCCATAAGCATATCTGGGGTTGTAACTTGCCACTATATGTGAATCATGTCATGGTTTGAAACTTGCACAGTAAATGAATTTCCAAAATGACCATCATATGACTTATAGTAAACTTCCATATCAATTGTATTCAGAATTGCAACAAACTGAAGAAAGTGAAACCACATATTGACACACAATTGCAAACATATTTCAAATCACAACAATTAAGGCACTTGTGGAATATGAGCAAGAATTCAGTGTTACATTGCAGAGCATCAAAAGTTTGCATGTCTAAAATGAGCTAACAAGCTCCAAAGATGACAGAGTCCAACAAGGCGTTTTGCGCTTGATTTGTGAACTGCTATATTTTCCAATTTGGATTCAGGAACATCAAGGCTTGGTTCTTGTTATTGAAGGAACCAACACCATCTCTTTAGTGAATGTGCTGAAGCCACCTAATGAATTGAAGTGACACTAACAACCATGGTCCTGCTCCTTCACTTGGTCTGAATGTTTTTTTTGGAATTTCATATTTCTTGTTTGAGTTCATTGCATTTTCACAGTGCCTGCTGCAATGTGAATCAGCGAATGTAAGGCTCATGTATTGTCCACTGCTAATTGTTCATGGTGAATGCATATGACACATGTTTGAATTTTCAGGGTGTGGCAGATTTAAGCTTTCTTAACAAATATGTGAAATTAGCTAATTTGAGAGGGGTTTGAAAGAATTGCACTGTGGTCATGGTCGACTTCCAGAAAAATGTTATTAATTTTCGCTTGCTGCGAATTTTCTTACATATAGCCTGTTGTACTTGATTCAACTGTCAAGGTATGGGATGGATTAATGTAAGCAAATTTTCAATGTAAATTCCTCTATGCTATTTGCAGAAGTTTTATCACTTTCGTTTGCAGCGAAGGCAAATGTGGAGGGTGCTAAGCAGAGCAAGATTGAAATTTGTCATGCAAACATCAGAAAGCATATGAATTTTTAAAAAATTGAGATGCAAAATAATGCAGTAGATTTTTAAAATAAAGGGGATATAAGATCATTTGCCATCCCTTGCAAGCTACTCCTAACAAGAAGGTGTTGTAGACCCAGCTGAATGGATAGTGTTTGCCTGAAGGCATGGCCAATAAATGTCCAAAACAGAAAAACATAGTAGCAATAAAATGTCCAAAACATAAAAACATAGCAGCAACTTAGTTCAAAAACTCAAGATTACAGCCAAAATATACAAGATTTATTTATATAGCTGTCTGTTGATCTCTGTGGACAGACAGCTAGCATGTGTCACACCATTACATAAATACCCAGCAGTTCTGATGCAATTGGAAATCTGTGCATTCTATCAGCTAGCCACCAAAATTCCACCACCAGCTGATTTTCAACATTTATACACACTCTATAGAGCTTTCAGCCCTCTTTTACATAGGTATTGTAATGGAATAACTTGCAGTCTCCAACTCTTATTTACAGACCAAAGACACCTCCGCCACCACCACCCTGAGCCTCTTCTGCCTTTTTCTTCTCATGGTGCTTATATTCCTGGATTCCATCAGAAAAACCCCCAATCTCCAATTAATGGGTAAGAAAAAAGTAGAAGTCACAAATATTGGAATTAAAAACGCCTACAGTACTTAAAATTTCTTGTGTAAAACAGAGGCACATCTCTCTAGTGTAATTTACCTCACAAAAGGGGAAGTATATTTAAATTTAAGGATGGATTCTACACTTTGGAAAGTTTCCTCTCTGGTGTAATTTGCCTCACAATAGAGAGAGTATATTTCATTTTAAGATGGTTCTTACACTTTGTACAGTTCCCACTATTTTTAAGGTAGGTTCATAAATCTATACACATTTATCTCAGCCCTCATCCTAGGGACTTCGCGTCCACATATTCATACAAAAGGCAACAGACAAATTCCTCACAAAATGCAATATGAGACTGTCCTTCTAGTCTCCATCTTTTGAATATTGCAGAAAGTCTAGAATTATCGTTGGTATTTGATCAATCCCTAGAAGGCTTGCTCATGTTACCTACGATTTGTAAATTTATTCACATACATATAAACTCAACGAAAAACGAAAAAAAGTTGTGAACTTTTGTCACTCTCAAGGATAAAGATACAAAACTAGTTTATTTGGGGGCCAAATTTGTATTACCTCATAGCCCAGTCCCGCGGTGATCACTCCAGCGGCGATGTCCCTCTCGATTTTGTGTTTCTTCTCCTTCTTCTGGTCATCGTTCAAGCTGCCGTCCTGGTCAACAGCTTGCTGCAATATTCAATCCAGATGCCTGAGCTGGTCAATTTTATATGTAGCAAACCTTTGTCAAGAGTATAATTGCAGATTCCCAACTTTGCATCTGATGAAGACTGCTAACACGTCATTACATTTGGAAAAGAAAAGAAAAGTTGTACTTGGGCCAGCTTTGGCAACTATGAAAACAAGAGGCTCGTTGCGTAAGGTCTTCTGCCGTTAAAATGACATCCGTAACCATGATAAATATTCAACATACAAAATTGGAATTAATGTTAGTTAGCATGTTGAAGCCCAAGAGATCAATCAGTGATGCCTAGAATGTTTCGATAGTGGATCCATATGACCCTAGAATGTAGGGAGAAATACGAAACTTTTGGCTCGTTTCTGGGTGCATTACAATGTCTCTATCCTGAAGGGCAGAGCCAAGAAAACAAGAAAGACGCAGTTATAATCTGTAGTATACTAAGATGTTCTCTAATTCAAACCCAGTGGCTAACTCTTGCTGCGCACTTGTCTTATATGTCCCTATGTCTCATTGTCAAAAGTGAACTAATTTCAACCAAATCTTTCCCTCAAAGGAGGCTCAGAAGTCAGGACAGTACTGGGAACAGTGTTTGATGACTACTTGTACCCTGGACTCCTTGCAGCTGCTTCCTGCTTCCTGGAGATTAGTACTGTGACAATGCCTGTTCTTACCCTGTGAATTGTGGCGATATTGTGAAGGAGGATCCCAAACCAATGAACGATGAGAGAATTGGAGCTGCGGGAAAGAACGCAGAGACTACAAAATGATGAGATTATAGAAACTTACCAAAAACTTCTGCTTGAGCCCCTCCTGATCAGACATGATTGCTGATGCGTGTTACACTGAATGCTCAGCTAAGATCAATCGCTTAAATGCAAGAATCACAAAACACTTTCAGAACTTATAAACTAATGATCAAGGTCAAACACTTAGAGTTTGCGATGTGAAGGAAGATAAAATACAGATGTGTTAGCTGAATGAAAATCGATCGATCTTTATAGCATTTTCGATTCCTGACTGCTTGACCCCACACTTTTCTACTTGGTTGCCACGTTGCCCCGAGCTGACAAAAATTGCTGATCTTATCGCACCAAACCACAATTGTAACCTGAAATTACTAGTCCTACTGTAGAATTAGCCACGTCCCCCAATCGATGTTTTGGCAACTAGATCAATCGATCAAAATAAGCGCCGAGTGTTAAAAAGATTCAGGAAATTTACTTGGACATAATGATCTTGATCATCCCTACATGAGGGCCCACTACTCTACTCGAAGAACGCTCGCGGTCGATACACAACCTTCCATACGCCTGACAAAGAGAACAACTTCCAGATGGCGCGCTCCTCCCATTCTCGTACAGCGGGCTTCGCATGTGTTTCCGACACGAGTCCGGTGCCTGCTGACGCGGTTGACACTTGACACCCGAGTGCGGCAGCAGCTCTCAAAGACGATTCTCCGTCCTCATTCGGTGCCTGCCGTCGATGGTTTCAAGTACACATATATCTTGTCACATTGTCACCCTTTCCGCCGTCGATGGTTTCAAGTCCACATATATCTTGTCACATTGTCACCCTTTCAGGGAAGTTAATAAAAAGGATTTTATATTCATCTCAGGTTCACTCTATAACTTCCGGATCTATACATATGAAAAACTATGGTCCAAAGCTCCAGGGGATAGGTAGACCTTCCACTGAACTTGGTACATAAATGGAGAGAAATTCTCTGGTGTTGACAACGCCCGCCCAAAATTTTCCTGCAGTTATTTGAGAAAATATCTCCATGAGAACTGTGAGTTGTTTGGATTGAAGTACAATTGCTTGTACAACAACATTACTGGCGGTTGTTTCTTTTGCCGGGCGAATTTCTGCCCAGTGACTAACCTTAAAAAAACACATACACAACTGGAATATTCTGAGAGAGATGCCTGATTTTTAGAGAAAGATCGTAAAAGCGAAGAGGAAAATTTTGGTTTCTGAAAATATGTTGCCACTTTTCAAGGTTCGCCCAAAATCAGTAGCCAATTTATTGTTCTTTGCAGATAATTTTGGATGGTTTTCTTAAAAACGTCACCAATAAATGCTCTATCTACTTTGGGATGCTTGCCACCTAATCCTACTTCAGAAAATTGAAAAAGGAAAAGCATTCATTAGTCTAGAAAACTGAGACTGAGAGGAAAAAAAAACAACACATGATAAGTAAAATTATGCACAATAATTGACAAACTAACTGCATTAAAATTGAAAATATGAGATTTGTTCCCCTCAAAAGAACACAAAAGTAATAAAAAGATCCTTACACTTTGCATGTCTTTGGAATGAGCAACATTAAGTAACACATGCACGACAACAGAATGTGAATTTTCTCACATAATAGGCCATAGTTCATGACATATGTGTTCAACCATTACAATGTAATACATGATGTTTGTTGTGAGATTTATTATTATTGGAATTTGACATTAAGTTGTGGCACATATTATTCAAATGTCAAACTAATGCCAAATAGCAATTTAATATAATATATGTCACAATAAACACAAGTTGTTGCACTTCATATTTAATGAAATTACATATTTAACCTCACATGTGGATTCCACATTTTGTGGAATGTATTTGGTCATTCAATGATTTTACATCTAACTTAAGGACTTGGTTCCATACTTTTTACTTCATCCTAAATAAGTGATGATGATTACCTTAAACATTTTTCCTTCTTTCCCAATGGTTTTCTTTTCTCCTTCCCCCTTTCTTCCCCCATTCATTGGGGAAGGCTTTTGCATGATGTTCATTGACCCAATTATGAATTCTTTTTGTATATTAAGCCATGGAATTTATGTGTGTAATGTTTTCTAAAAGACTTAAATTAGCCTAGCTAAATTTGTGTAAGAAATAAATTGCAAAACCTAACCACACCATTTGGGTGCAAACAGGATGCGATGAACCAATGAGATTACTGTAAAAAAGGAATGTACGTTTTTTTCCCAAAAAAAGATTTTTTCATATGAATGAATTTTGGAACAATTTTTTTGCAACTTGTTATAATAAATGTTTATAGTTGTCCAAGTACATGAATTTTTTTTTCATCATTTTTTAATAAATATGAATTTTTGAAAGTGTCTTGATTCCTTGAAAATTTAGTGTTTCATCTTTAAAAATGATAATAATTTCAAATCATAACCAATTTTCATTTTTTTACATTTTTATGTTTTCTTGTATAGTAAACTATAACTTTTCTTGACACATCATGTACATTTTACACCATTTATGTGTGACAAAAAACTTTTGAAGTTTTAAAATTCGAGATCAATTTTGGAAAGTTTTTTGAATTTTAAAGTTTTACAATTCCGCATATTTTAAGGTATGAGTGATTTTTTAATGTGGTTAATAAGTCGTTATCCTCTTAATTTTTTTCCCATCAAATGTGTTTTATTATATTAGTCATTTTGATAGTCCTTTGCAAAATTGACTCATGTTTGATTCATTGTTGTTCACTTTTAAAGGTCCTAAATCAAAACTTAAACTTAAAATTTCATTAAATGAATTTTTTGTTTGAATTCCTTGACATACATATGAATGAGAAACCATGATTGTCATGGTTTGAAATGGCAAAACATAAATATTTATTCAATTTTGATAGTTTTTTTTTTGCGATCTAACACCCTTTTTGGCTTGTTGGATTGTGACTACACTCATTTGAAAGAACCAATGATTTGTCTTTTCATGGTGATGATGAAATTTTTACTATATGAATTATGGATAAGGGGGGTGCAATCATAATAAAATGAATGATTGGTGGTAAGGTCAGAGTCCTTACCAAACAATACAATGTACATGTGGTCTTCATCTATTAATTTGTTAAATATCAAATGAATATTTTGAATATAATGTCTTTTATTTTTAATATAGTTTTTTGGATTAGATATTGAGACCGAATATGATTCATGCTATAACAAAAAAATATTTTTTGGCATCAAGCCTTACATTATAATCAAATTAATTTTTTTCTCTTAACCATGATAAATTTTTTTGAACTATTCTAGTTATTAAGGATGTTTAGAATCAAAATCACCTTGAAACATCTTTGTACATGCACTTAATAGGATTCAATATATGTGCATTTAAATGATCAACACATGTAACTCTTCTTGTGACGTATATTAGAATGCACAATAGATTTGAGAATATTTGGTGAGACTTTGAATAACAAAAATACATGTTCAATCATTATGCTAAGATGTGATTTTTATGATTATGACATTTTGTGACTACATCTTAAATTTAATCATGTAATCATGTGAACCAAGGTGTCATATTTGGTTAGCAATGATTATGTATATAAGACTAAGTACAATATGACTAATTACTTTTAATCATATATGTGTTTACATGACTATAAAATGAATTCCCCTTTCCCTCTCCACTAAATTTTGACCAATTTTGATTTTGGTGATCTACATTAACTATAGATAATCAGATATAAATTCAAGGCTAGGTAGGTAAGTTAGGCTAGATAGCTTGGCTAATTAGTTGGTTATGTACATAAGCTTGGCAGACCTGGAGCTATTAGGGGGAGGGGATAGGTTGAGTAAATGTTAGATTAGGTTAAGTAAATGTTAAGCTAGGTTAATTGAATGTTAAGCTATATGCAAGGTTGCCTATTTAACTTAATTTGACATGTCTTTTTAGCTTAATGTATTTACCTAGTTTTAATTAAATGTTATGTTAAATAGGGAAGGTAAGTAAGCTAGTTAGGTTAAATTAATTATGTTGGGTAGGTAGGCTAATTAATTGGTATTTAGGCTATGTTAGTAACTAGACATAATATAGCTAATTTTAGGCTAGGTCAATTAGGTACATTCAAGATTAGGTTACCTATTAGGAGCCACTTTTAGGACATGCAAATTTTTTTAAAACTTCATTTTTAGGATTTTTAAAAATTTATTATTGCATTTTTATTTAAAATGTTGGGTATTTTACCTCAATTTTCATTATGAGTTTTAACTTTAATGACAAGAAGATTTTTGTGCCCTTCAAAACCATAAAATGACCAAATTTACCAGTCCTTAACCTTGTGGCCCATATTATTCCTTAAAACAAATTTGGTTTTTTGAAATATTTGTTATAAATATTGATGTATGAATTATTTTAGTAGATTAAATAGGTAAATATGGCCTTCATACATTATATGAGTCCAAAATATCAAAAATGTAATTTTTTTACCAATCTTTTCCTATCCTTAAAATAATTGTTTATCATGTGACATTCTTGAACATTTATATTTTAGGACAAAAATGGACATTACTTTTTAGTCAAATATATATATATTTTTATGTTATTCATTTCATTTGAATGTAATATTTTTTTAAAACATGAAATTTGGTATAAAAACACAAAGTTTTGAATCCTTATGATATTTGAAAATTACATATGTCCATATTTTTGCATGTGTGATAGTTCTTAAAATCCAAGCATGCTTGGAGTACCACATTTCAACCTTAAAGACTCACTTCAAAAACTTTCAAATTCACTTTTTTCTTCACTTACATTTCACCTTTTTTCTCATGTCAAATGAATTAATTTTGTTCCAAATTTTATATAGGCCTCTAAAGTATCTATTTTTTTCACTTATGAAAGTGAGAATAGTAAAATTTATCCAATGTGGGCCATGTTCTATCAATGGCCCAAAACTTTTAAAAATTTGATGTTTTGAAATTTTTTACATTATAATAAGGCATTTGGTTCTTGTCACATTCATACATTTTATACACATTAGTACATAAGGTGTTTGTGATAAAAATTTTGGGGCAAAAAAAGTTGTTTAAACATTTTTTATGAATCCTTCAACTTTTTTTTTCTCATGAAACAAACTTTTGGATTTGTTTTTCAAGGACTTGATAGGAATCTTTAAATTTGTTCAAATTTGACATTTTATGCATAAAATAGTACCTTTGTAATGTATGTATCTATCTATGAATAAAATCAAACTATCAATATGAATGTGTTATGAAGTTTCAACATACTTAAATGAAAGGATCTATAGAATATAAAATGAAATAGTCTTTTTGTGTACCCCAACCATGCTTTGTCACCTAACCCAATTTTGAATACACACAATTGGTAGGTAGGTTGGTAGGCAATAATAAAAAGGAAGATGATTCCTACTTATTTAAAAAATTTGTCTTATTTACTGACTTACTTATTACATACCTTTTTACATAATTAATAATGTAAGAAGATGTGAAATAAAAGCATGTTCAAAATAAAGTTAAATAAAATTTTATGAATGTGTGATGCATTGATTTTAAAAACTTGTTTTCTTATCATGGAAGTGAGGGATTCAAGTCTTCATACATGGAACTTATATGCATGCCTAAGGGGTTAACCTAGATATGGTAGGGCAAGTGGGTCGATAGGTCAGTTAAGTTTTTATTTAAAAATTAAAACCATTAGGTAGACATGGATGGGTAATTAGGTAGGTGGGTGGGTGGATGGGTGGATAAGTATACACTAAAAGAAATTCTTAAATTTTATGACTCATAGATGATTAATATTGTAATCATATTGGACATTATATGATTAAATGGCATATATGAAACAACAAATTTGTGACCAATGAAATTGTTTGATGTAGTGCAATGATTTGTTTTAAAGACTTGCCTTAATGAATTGGCAATACACCTTAAAGTAGTTTTTCTCACACAATGGGGTTATCGTTCATGCCACATTTAAATGTTAGTTTTGGAAATACTATATACAATTGAAACTTATGCATTGAAATTTAATGGAATGGGTTCAAAATAGTTGGTGAGAAGCCATAAGATTTTGGGCACCAATGTGTTCAATATTCTTCAATTATATAAACCTACCACACTTGGTCTTTCACCTTTAGATTTACCATGTAAAAGGGTATGAGAAATGTTTTTTGTTCCAATATTTCTATGTGGCATAACTAGCTACTTTTAAGTAGTTCAAATATTATGTCAATTTAGCAACTTGCAATTTTTTGGGGTTGATCAAATGGCTATGCTTATTCATGCAAGTGAATGTAAAATTGAATGTCTCAATATCGGAAAAAATGACATTCCCTATAAGTCCATACAAGATTCTTTAAAATGATCCAAATGGACACGACTTTTTTTTTTTTCAATGTTATTATTCTAATATTTGAATAATACATGTTCACTTACCTACAAACCTTCCCAAATCTATGTGAAATTTCAATGTAGCCGATGTCATTTTTTAATTTGGAAGTCCTAAAAGAAAAACCCACAAAGTTCATAGGAATAATGCCCCATTTAAACCTTTCAAAAAAAAATGTTTTTAAAACAAAAAAATTTGAAAAACAAACAAAAATTGCAACTCATATGGACTTATGAAGATATGATCAAATTTTAACCATTCAGAAATCCCTAACTATCAAATGGTTAAGGATTTCAAATAAAAGATTCTTCATATGAATTTATCTTTTTATATTACATCATATATTGAGTCTCAATAACAAATTTGGAATATGGAGCAATATAATTTTTTCCATTTTGTGATGATCCAGTTAAACAACCAATCCATGTTTTTCAACTTCAAAAGTCCAATACTATTAACAAATGAGTTTTTTTATCAAAAAATAACCACACAATTCTTTTCATAATGAAGTTGTTAGTTTATATGTAAGTTTCAATTAGTAAATTTAAGGGCATATTAATCACCATATGCATTTGAACAAGGGCACCTAGGAAAAAAACATCATTTTGTCACGATAGTGAGACACTCGATTGTGCATCTACCCATACAAGCTTGAAAATTGGCTACAAAATAAAATCCAAAGTAATAAAATCAAAGACAACCACATTGAATTTGGGGTATGCAAAACAACAACCAAGTAGGGTCCAAGGTAGAAAAATGACTATGAAATGGAATTCCGTATAGACAAATTGGAATACCCCAATTCAATGGAAAATAATGGCAACAAGATGCAAAAATTAGTAAACAACAGCTACCTATAGGCTAATGTTCATAGATGTACAATCTCCTAGGGGGATTGAACCCCAGTCTTGAAAACCTACCCACTTTAGTAGGAGATTACTTATAATAAAACAAAACAAATCAAAATTACATATTATTTTAATGGAGGATTATGCACAAAATATATATTATACACACCTTAAGGTTCATACTAACCAAATTAGCAGAATTGACTAAAATGAAACAAGTATTGCAAAGATCAAAACACAAACACAAAAAAAAACATATTGCATAAAGGGTTAAGGTTTAGAGATTTTTGGTTACTAGAACTATCCCTCTACACCATGGCAGGATTTTGCAATAGTCCAAGAATTCATTATTACAACAAAGGGGAAAATGTTCAATGTAAAAAACTTCTAAGTAAACATTCTAACAACCATATCCTAGTCTATTCCTTACCTTGTTTTTCATAAACCCCATATTAGAAAAGCATTTCTCATCTTCAATGATGCCCATATTCATGGCCATGGATAATTTAATGAATTTCAACCACTTAGAATTCACCAATGAGAAAGTAGTTGATTGCTAGCTAAGTTGGTCCAAATTTTTGTGCAAGGATTATAGTCCAATGGAGGACTCATAGCAACATGGCAATTAGCAAGCATAATGAGCTTGAAAAAAAATGCTTACTACACCAACAATGTTTCATCAAGTATGGGTGGGATGAACAATTGTTTTGAGCCAATCTACTTATCAAAATAATAATGAGCTTTTAGAATGGAAAGTTAAGCCATAAACTTTGTCGCAACCCCACTTTGAGGGAGTTGTAAGGTCGCCACTCACACTCCTGAAAATGGGACTTGGGAGTCCTTTGGGACTCCTGAAAACTCAGAGCGCAATTTCAGGGGTCAAAACACCTTGCATTGAGGTGTTTTTTATACCGTTGAAAAGGTCTTGAAGTGTAGATGTCCAAAATGGCCTTGAATGAACCATTTGGACATTTGTAGCACAAGTTATGGTCAAAAGAAGGGCTAGGAGTCAAATTGACAATTTGACTCCTGACCACTAAAAGTTGGGAATCGACCCGATTCCAGTGCATGCAAGGGGAGTGCGACACACCATTGGAAAGCTCTTGAGGAGAGATACAACTTTGGTTCAGATTTTGTCCCGATCCAAGTTTGGGGCGAGGTGTTATGAGCGTCCAAAGTCCCGGGAGTCCAAACTGGGATAGTTTTGGGACTCCACTTTGGGAGTCCCGGGAAAAAGAGCCATTTGAATGCAAGTGCGACGAAGAGCTGCAAAGAATACTATATGGGGGAAGGTGATGGCTTCCCCCGAGTCCGGGCCGTGGTGAGTCAAGTGAGTCCAAGGTAGTCCGTGGCTTGTCCCAACACCAAAAGGGTGCAAAATGAGTTCTAACCAACTTGTTGGTTGGATTTGGATGCAGGGCCGTGTAATTGAGTAAGCTTGTCCCTCTTCCTAGTCTATCCTGGAGCTTTTAGCACACCCCTCTCACCCCCTTTACTGCTGGAAGCTGGAGGCATGCCCCAAGTCCAAAAATTTCGCAATTTGAGTGACTTAGTCCCAACTTGGGGCTAACTTGGGACTTGGGAACGTGTCAAATTTTTACTCAACTTCAAGTTGCACCCAAAACTAAGGATAGATCACATTAGTGGCATTCATAATGTCTTGAGCTAGGAATCACCACTCAAGTTTTTGAATGAGGGTAACAATTGTAACACTACACTATTGTTTCACAACTTCAATTACATTCAACCAATCAAGTCTAGAAACACAAATTAAATAACAAGTTAGCACATCATTCTTATGAACCATGTATGTGTAGGAATAAAATTGAAACCCTAAATACTCCACACCAAAATTAGGTTTAGAAAAATCAAAACCATATGTATGGGATCATATGAGTGATGCATAATTGCAAGGAATATTTGGAAAATTCGATCAACATGCTTGTAGTTTGTAATTGGATCAACATACAATTTATATAGATCTCTTTCACAAATTTTAATTGCATCAACAAAATCACAAATGAATACATCTCAAACTTGAACAAACTTTGACAAAGATTGCATACATCCAAGCAAAGGTATGATATAGCTTAGACCCAAAAAGGTTTCCACATCACAAAGAAGGTCTAAATTTCCTTTTGTTTTTGTGTTTAATGCATGTTCATCAAACATGTGCATGACCAAGATTTATATTTTACCAAGATGCATTTAGCAGGAAACAACATTGAAATCCAATGCATCTTCATATTACATAAAAATTTTAATGTTTTCTTCTCCATAAATTTGACCAACTTAGTTCTTTCTAGAAACCACTTTAGGCTTTGGGCATAATAGTTATAAATAGCTTGGAGCAGTGTTTCAATTTTTGGAACCAAGGACAATTGAAACAATGTCTACACAGTTAAATTAGTTCAATGCATAGCATAGTGCACACCTAACAAGAATGGTGCATGTTTTTCCTTCAACTACACTATAACCTTAGTATTTGAACCCTAGAACATCATCACACCATTTGTTCCAAAACATACAAGCTTCAAAGCCAAGTTAGACTCTAAAAGACCACCATTAAAGAGTAGAAATTCCACAATTACCTTTGCTAAATTGTTAACATGGGAACCTTCAACAACATGTTGCAATGTCAAATTAAGAGTCATTTTCACCCTTCTGCAACATACACATGGATAGAATTCCATGATTGATTATCAATCGTGGTCACTTTGTTAGAAGACATAGAATTAAACCGGGCTTTTTGCACTACTAGACAAAATGTGGCCCAAAACACAAGTTCATGCATAGTTTCAACCATGTTCCAACTAGTTGTGTCTATCTAATGTTTTTTGAGGATTGTTTGGCACTTTTTAAAAAATCGAACAAGTCTTTATAATGCTCGAAATCTATCATAGGCCGTCCCTACCTCAAAAAATGGAAAATCATGACAAACTACATGAACTTTCTTTTATGTTTTTTAGGATTTCCATTCACAACTTGTTGAACCATAGAAGTTTGCCCATGAAATGCAACATATGTACGTTCATTCTTAACATGTTAGATAATGTTGCTGATGTAATATTAACCAACAGCCACCCGTGGACACATTGATCTTGTGTTCCAACGAATTACATGTTTCTGCAATCCATGGAATTTAGGATCCAAAAGTTTCTTTCTGCAACCTCACTAGAAATCCTACATCTCACCCAGGTCATCTTCCTTTTAAGACCAATAATTGCTTCAGCCCATGGAAGTTTAATAGCCCAGACATCTTGCAATACCCAATTGAATTCCCACTATTTCTTTCGAATCTTTTTGGTAGGAGGAATCTAATTGAGATCAATAATTAAAATCGAATTAATTGCAACAATGCTAGAAGATGAAGCTCTTGGAAATCCTTTTGAAATATGGGATGGACATTTACTTTTGCACATAGTGTCGGACATTTGCAACATTTGCTCACCCAAAGGCATGCTCAGGAATTTTGTTGGAGGTGTATGTGTAGATAAACCATTTCCTGAAACATCACTAGAAGAATAAACATTAACATCCAACAATCTAAATAAAATAAAATTTCAATACTTGAAATTGAGTGGGGGCCTCAATGGCTGCATCATCACAAACTAAAATCAAACCAAAGTTCTCCGATGCAGGCAACAACAATGTACTTAAACCCATAACCAACCTTAATCACAAACACAATAAAAAACTTGTGCAAGAAAAATGTTACAATAATTATAAGCAACAATTTAAATTTGGATGTAGTTGCAAAAAACTCAAAAGCACAAAGAAAAATGCATTAAAATACTTACAATAAACACCATAATTAAAATGCAAATGTAAAGTGCAACACCAATGGTAGATGTGGATTGAATTCTTGCAAAACTATTCCACACTTATTATAACAACAAATTTGCACTACAATATGCACACATTCACAATTCCTACTTTGATTCTCAACAAACTTGCCTTTTCAATTCATTAAAACACCATATTCATGGTTATTTCATATAACCAAAATTTTTATTTCAAGATACAATGTAGAAAATCTGAAAACATAATTATAATTAATTTCCTTATATTTTTTATATTACAAAGAATTCACACAACAATCTGAATATAAAAATCACTACAAAATTTTGTATTTCTTTTGTTTATTGAAAACTTCAATCAAAATACAACAAAAATTCCATGTTCTATTGAAATGAAATCAAACAACAAAATAAAATCTATGGTATATCAAAAACAAAATCTATAGTTTTTTCCTACAAAGAACCAACGTCTATTTCCTTACTCCAAAACTATGTGTTTAAGAATGAGTATCTTTTTTTAAAAACTCCCATCTTTGGATAGTCCCAAGTCATCATCAACATGGTTCAAAACTAAACAAGAATTCAAAATTCGAACCTCCATTGTCCAATGATCAATCCCTATCCTTAATGCCTTGTTCATCCAAAACAATGCAATCAACTTACCCCCTTAACATTCAAGTACTTACAATAAACACCAAAATGCAACACCAATTGTTTGTAGTAAGACACAAAATTCATGTACACAAGATCCCTAAAATTGTTACACTAAATTCCAAAACGCAAGAGTGCACAATGTTACAAAGGCATGATCATAAGTTTTATACACAATGATGATCATACCTTGAAGTAATTATTAACAAGCTTGATGTCGGTGGCAGCTATTTGTTGGGGCTTGGAGGCTTAAAGGCTTCATTGATGGGCCAACAGTTGTTCGTTGGCACTTCCCAAGTTAAATGCTTACAACTTGCAACTTGTAACTTGTAACTCAAGCAAGCTCTTTGAAATACTAGACTTAAACTGCAATGACAACAAATCAAAAAGAGAAAACAACACCAACATAGATCACAATAGGGTAGTAATGATGAGCAAGTGGGTTTAGAATGCTACAAAACATAAACACAATGAGCGTCATTGCCAAGGAGGATTGTTGCGAATTGATGAACATCATGATTGAATTTTGGCATCCAATGGCCAAATTGTTTCACAAAGGTGACTACTAGGGATTTAACTTTCATCAACAAAATGACTCCTATCACATCAAAAGTCATCGATTCTTGACGAATTCAACCCAATCTAATGGTCTGAAACAAACCTAGGTGGTTAACTGGCCCCATTTTGCCCCGAAAAAATGCTAAATTTTGCCAAAATAAAGAACATTGGGTATGAGAAAGCAAAGTTGGAGATTGTCTAGTTCGAAAAACCACTTCTCGAAGTAAATTGGAACTTGGAAGTAGCTCAATTTAGTTCAAGAAAACACAACAAGAAGGAAATGGAGAAAGGACAGAGTTGTTAAATTAGTTAAAAGGGTGGCCATGAATCACTCAATGTCGGTGATACAAAGAACTTTACTAAACTGGCTGTCCTTTTGTAAAATGCAAAGCAAGGGGTATCAGGCTAGGTCAGCAAATCACCACCCAAAAGGACTGATAATGCTCACTGATGATCAGTGTTTTCTTTTTTCATTTTTGTCATGTAGCATGGGTGGCCATCACCCTGCAAGTTTAGCACAGGTGGCAATGATCTCACAAATGATTTAGCTTTAATGGCAACAAGTTTTGATAAAATTGTCAAAACGGTAAAAAACTAGGAGGGGAAAAAAAAAAAACTGCACTAGACAATAGAAATCTGACTAAACTTCCTGTGTAATTGGATGCAACCTGGCACCCTAAACTTCAAGTGAGAGCATAAGTGGCAAATTGGAGCTGTAGACCCCTGTTGGAGTGGGTGCGGCTCACAAGCCAAGGGTGAAATTTTACACCAGTTTGAAGCACTGTTGCTGATGTTGTGAGCAACTTAATTCTTATTTTTATTATATGTTGAGTGTGTAAAGTCTAAACTTTATAGGAGTATTTATTGACATCATATTTTGTTGAGAAGAGTACTGCAATACCCTCTTGCATTGATGGCTCACCTGATCTTGACACAATTTGCCAACTTTACTGTGCTGACTTATGCAAAACTTTGGCCTTGATGACAAGCCAGGCCTCACTCCCTTAAACGAGGCCGTATTATACATGTCACGTTTCTCTCTCTCAGATTGTTGGCTCCCCCATGTGTAATCTTCTATTTGGTCATCAATGTTGTACCGTTACAATATTCCAAGTGTTGATCATCACGTTGTTGTTGAGTCCAGTCGGTTAATTTCAAGTCATAAACTGGAGCTATGCTCCAAGTGTCACCATCTTGCAAGTTATAATTTTGTTAACCGGGCATGGTTATATCGTGTTGAAGATTGATTGCAAAAGTGATAAGGTAGGTATGGATCATAGACAAGGTATATATTTTAATGTTTCCAATCCCACAAGGAGTATTGTTACAAACACTACTGTCCACTCCCTCCATCCCTTCTAGTAATCTTTCATGACTTACCAAGGACCAACCATTATAAATATCACTGAACAGAAAAAAAGTTCCAACTTTTTAAAGAATGACATAAAACTTTGGTGATATTGGAGTAAATTGATTTTCAAGATACTTTCAGCAATATAGTGTTTCAAGTTACCTTCAAAGCAATTTTGTCAAAAGTGAGATATTTACACCATCATGTAACATTGGATATCAAGGGGACCAACCATCTACAAAGTAATGAGTTTGCTTCTCAAGATGATGTGATAGTCTTATACAAAAGGTGATGAATTAGTAATTCATAAGGCCATGATTTTAACAAGGATTAAAAATATTCATGGCGAAAAAATTCAAATGTAAAAGTGTAAATAATTATTTTATATGATTATGTCATTTTGAAAGCATTTCAAGTTATTTAACAAATGAAAAAATAAAAAAATAATTTATTACAATGTTGCAAAAGTCTTTGGGTGAATCCATGCTAAAATGATCAATAGCCTATTATGTACATGTATTTTCACATAATATGCCATTTTCGTAGCATTTCAAATCTTTTTATCTAATCCATTAAACAACAAAAATATTAATTATAATGTAATTTTTTTTTAAAGTTGAGTATTTTATATTCAATATATTTATTTTAAAATGATGCAAATTTTCATAACATATTAAAAACATTGTTGTATAAGTGTAACATAAAAAAATTTCAAATTTAACTTGATTTATCACTTAACAATTAAATAATGTTACACTTTTTATGAGTTGTTTAAATATGAATTCGCCCTTTTTGGATATTTTATATTCATTAGATCCATTCCAAATCATTCCTCATTTTTTCTTATATTATTATTGTCCATCATAGATAATCCCCCAAAACAATAGTAATATTTTATTACATTACAAAGGATTATTTAACCAACATCCACTAAGGCAATATCCATTGAAAGCCTAAGATGGGATGATATGATTAAGTGAATGCAAAGTATAATGGTTCACTTTTGATGTCATAGTGACATTTTTTTTTGTTGAGTACATTTTGTTCAAATGCACATTATAATTAATATATCTTGAGAGCTACAAATTGACAATTGAATTTAAACTAACAACTTTATTATAAAGAGATTTGTATAATTATTCATTTATGAAAATTTCATTCATTAGTAATAATGGACTTTTGAATCGTAAAATGTTTTTATAAGTTCATATGAAATAACAACTTTTGTTTGTTTTTCAAAAAACTTATGTTTTTGTAATTTTTACATGGGGCTTTGTTGATGTGAACTTGGTGAATTTTTTTTATTTTTTTTAAATTTCAGATTTCAAAATGGTATATATCTTTTTTTTAAATTTTTTATCTAAATTTTAAAAAGTTTGTAGGTGGATGAATATCTATTAATCAAAGATTATAATAATAATAACATTTTTAAAAATAGCAACAATGTTTATTTTAACACTTTTATGTACTTTACATGGAGTGTGCCATTTGTAATTTTTGAGACATTATATCTTTGCATTTACCAAACTAACATCAACCAATTGGGAGCATGAAGTAAATCTTCTACTTCCTTCAGGCTCACTAAGAGGTAGGGAGTGTAAGTGGTTATTATTTGAGTAAGTAATCAGATAAACTTACTTAGCAACTTCGGTAGTGCATGTCAATGAAACTAACCACTGTGATTAGCTATAGGCCAGGAATACAATGAAAATTTGTTTCATGTCCACACACCAACCATCCTGCATGGTGTACTAGTGCCTGCTAAATTACTTTGGCCTATTTTGGGTCTCTCAAATTATATAAATTAAGACATCAATATGGTAAGTACCTTTTAATACTTTAGTACACTTGGTATAATTTGGTTTCCTTGTCAATTTAGTGCAACACTTATATTGCACAAATATATGTATTCCAAATACAATACTGATAATTATGGTTTTATGTTCCACAAATATAATTGCATGAAGTGGTAAACATATCCCATGATTTATCTACTAAGCAGAAATTGTAATCATGAGTGGTAGAATGCATTATTAACATACAACAACATTATCTTAGGAGTTCGAGCTGTAATAAAAATACACTGAGACCTATGCTATCATATTCACATCAATTTCACTTAGTTTTGAACGAAGTCTCAGTTCCGATTCTCTCATTTACTTCAGAAATGACAGTTTCCGTTCCTTAACATAAGATTTTAAATGCATTTCAACCGAAATTGCACGTGAATAAAAAAAATCAGATGCATAATAATGGAGTAGTTCTTTCAAATAGGCAGCCCTTACACGCTAACTCATAACAAGAGTGGGTAGTCTTTGCCTGAAGGACTGTCCCATTAAAAAGTCGAAAGCATAAAATCATAACAGAAACTTCGATCAGATTGCAGTCAAAATTTACCAGTTTTATTCATATCCTCCGTGGACAGACAGCTAGTATTTGTCACACCGTTACATACATACCCAGCAGTCCCATTCAGTTTGAAAGATGTGCATTCTGTCAGCTAACCACCGAACTTCCACCACTAACTGATTTTCAACATCTATACACCATAGTCTAAGAGCTTTCAGCCCTCTTTACATATGTATTGTACTGGAATAGTCTCCAAGTCTTATTTACAGACCCAAGACACCTCCACCACCACCACCCTGAGCCTCTTCTGCCTTTTTCTTCTCATGGTGCTTATATTCCTGGATTCCATCAGAAAGACACCCCAATCTCCAGTTAATGAGTAAGAATTGTAGAATTATAGTTTGCTATTTGATCAATTCACAGAAGGATGTTCATGTCATTACAATTTCTAATTTCGTTCGCAGACATATAAACCCCCAAAAATTAAAATAGAACAAAACAAAATAAACAGTTGTGAATTCTCTAGTTTCTTTGGGGGGCATTTTGTATATTACCGCATAGCCCAGTCCCGCGGTAATCACTCCGGCGGCAATGTCCTTCTCGATCTTGTGTTTCTTCTGCTGCTTCTGATCGTCGTTCAAGCTGTCGTCCTGGTCGACGGCTTGCTGCAATGTTCAATCCACATGGTCACTAAGGTCTATTTTGTATGTAGAAAACCTTTGTCAAGAGTAATATAATTGATGCCCAACTTGCATCTGATCAAGACGGCTAAAATGTCAAATGTTACATTTTGTTTTAAAAAAGGCTTTCCTTGGCAGCAGTATTAGCAAGTATGAAAACAAAACAAGAATGACGCATTTATCTGTAGCATACTAAATTCTAAGATGTTCTCCTTAAACCAATTGATTAACTCTTGCTCTACTTGTCTGTATGTTTCTTCACACCACCCGAGGATTAACTCATTGTCGAAAGTGAACTAGATTTGAAACCAAATCTTTCCCCCTAGGGGTGAGCAGAAGCCACCGGGCTTGGAACAGTTTTGATAACTACTTGTAGTTGTACCCAGAGACTCCTTGCAGCAATTCCCTGAGACTAGTACTGTGACATCGCCTGTTCTTACAGTGTGAATTGTGGCGATATTGTGAAGGTGCTAAACCAATGAACAAAGAGAATATCAGAGCTGCGGGAAAGAACTGCACAAAGAGATTACAAAACGATGAGATTATAGAAACTTACAAAATACTCCTGCTTGAGGCTCTCCTGGTCAGACATGATTGCTGATGCGTGTTAAACTGAATACGTCTAAGATCCGGGACTGGAACGCGGGACTCACAAAACACTTTCAGAACTTTAGCACTAATGATCAAGCTCAAACACTTAGAGTTGAAACGTGAAGAAAGATGAACTGCAGATGTGTTAGCAGAACGCAAACCGATCGATCTTATAGCATTGTCGATTCCTGGCTGCCTGGCCCACACTTTTCTACATGGTTGCCACGTTGCTCTAAACTGACAAAACTGCCGATCAGGAAAAATTTTACTTGGGCATACTGATCCTCATCAACTCTACATGAGGGCCCACTACTCGACTCGAAGAATGCTCGAGGAGGATACACAACCTTCGATTCCCCTCACAAAGACATCAACTTCCAGATGGCGCGCCTTTCCCATTCTCGTACAGCGGGCTTCGCATGGGTTTTCGACACGAGTCCGGTGCACAAGGGCGTAGCTCCGTTGCCTGCGGACACGGTTGACACTTTGACACCCGAGTGCAGCAGCAGCTCTCAAGGATGATCTACCGTCCTCATCCGGAGGTGCTTCTGACCGGTGCTCTGACTCTGTGACAATCTTGTCACATTGTCACCCTTTCTCTGAAGTTAGTAAAAAAGGATTTCATATTCATCTCAGGTTCATACTGTCACTTCCTTAAGTGATCTATACACAGCGTATAGAAAACTATGGTTCAAAACTCTGGTCCAAAACTCCTTTCTCCAAAATTAGTACATATAAAGAACTTCATATTTATCTGACGTCCGGATCTATACATATACAAAACTCTGGTTCAAAACTCGAGTCCAAAAGTCTGATACTTTTCATGAATAGACAGCGAGAAATTATCTGGTGTTGACACACCCCAATCTCCCTGCAGTTCTTCCAGAAAACATATTACTGCTTGAACGCATGGTATTAAAATTGTGAGTTCTGGCCCACCTTTTATTTATTGGCGAAATGTCGCCAAATTACAAAATTGAACAATTGAAAATGAAGTGATTTTTGAAGGTTTTAATCGCCAAAAGTGAGGGGAAAAAATTCGCCAGATTTTTTTAATTTGGGTTTCCATATGTAGGTATAGAAGGATGATTCAAGATTTTTATTTGGTATCTGGTTTACAGCCAGATTTGGATAAATCTTCCAAGGGATGATCACCACTTTGGCTATATCAAAAAAATTCCTAATAAAAGCACATGTTTATCCTGCTGGAGTAAAGTATAATTTCTTGTTTCAACCTGTGTTGGCAGGTTCCTTGATTTTAAATAGATTCAGCTTCAAGGTATAGGTCTAGTTTTAGGGTTTCTGGATTAGAAATTTCAAGTTTAGTTGGAATTGGCATTGGAACCTAATCAACAATTTGATTTTTTTCAAATTAAATTAAAACCTGAATTTGGGTGTTTTAACCAGGTTCAAGTTCTCTAAGCAAATATGTATATAAGTTTATTTTTAAAAATATAAGCTTGGCCCTCCGCTTTATGCAAGTTATTGCATGTAGTTGGTTGTATATAATTAATATTACATAATTTTTTCTTCAACTATGTGTATCAATTGAATAAATAATATTACATTTTAAAAAAAAAAGTTGTGAATACAGTGGAGATAAAATTAGACCTGATCTTAAATTGGACTAATTTTAAATGCTTTGTGAAAATGATCAGAACTGAAGATTTTTAAAATTCAAAGAATCGGTCTGAAGATCAGATCAGAGGTTCCTATAAATAAAAAAAATTAAGTTAAAATCCGGACTGATTGAGTTAAACTGGATAAAACTGGTTCCAACTTTCAACTAAGGCTAATCAACAGCATTATTGGAGGTTGGAGGGGGGCTTAAAATCAAGGAGCATGAATATTCGTGAATTTTTTTTTGGCGGTAAATTTAAGCAAATTTCTGACCTCAAAATTTGAAAAGGAATGCTGGAATGCTCTGTTGCAACTTTCTTATTCTAAAGAAAAATTCATCAAATCTTTTGGAAAGCTTTTTAACAAAGAAATTTTCCCCCCAATTTTACACAGACCTTTTAGTTTTGGGGCAATTTTTTTTGGGTCAGTTTTCCACAGTTCAGATAGTTTCCTACAATCTTGCTGCCAATTAATGCTCTATCTTTTACGGGACGGCGCTACATCAGAAAACTGAAAACAAAGCACTAAGCATGATAGGCGAAATAGCAACTATTAAAAATAGTTATAGTTTTTGGCATTGTAAATTCTTCAGTTACTTATTAATTGAGAAAGGGCATCCAGGGTATTTTGTTTGAAATTCCTCAAGTCGGTCTACTGGCAAGGATACTCAGCATCAAATTACATTAAATGACGATTGCCCTAAGACGGCTGTAGCATTTTTACAAGTGTGCTGCTAGAAGTGACCACATACATGTGGTTAATTATTATTTTTAATTCAAAAAGTGGAGAAAGATGCTTTAAAATCACCTTTTTTTTGTTTTCACATTTACTGAGAAATATTTGCCAAATTGCGAAATTTTTGCCACCTGAAAACAAAACACTGCATCATAGCAGGAGCTTGAATTGCCATAATTGGTCTGGGACATGAGGCTAGATGAAGCCACCAGAGCACACAAATCATTATTGGGTGCATGAGCTTCATGCAAAACTATTCTCCAAAGCGTGGGAGCAAGCACCTCGCGCAGTTGTATTTTTCTAATACTGATTTGTGATGGGGTTGTCCCCGCTTTTCCCCTCATTTGGGGTTTCGTCCCAAGCATGGGTCGGAGAAAGGACTAACATTGGAGAAAAAGGTGACAAAAAATGGACGACCAGATACATTGAACCAAAAAATGTCCAACCCATCTTGAAACCTGGCATGAATTTCACATAGTATTGCTGAGAGGAGGCACTTACCGTTTTTTCTTTATTGGGGGTCAGCAGTTCCATCTGGTACCCACCAGGTATCACAGTAAAGTTTTTAAAAACTTATTGCCACGGTTTTGATACCAGATAAAGCCCTTAGGTGGGGCCATTCCCAAAATGACCAGCCTTTGGCCTTCAGCCTTGGGGTCCTTATTTTGGGAATGTCCCACTCTGGGGCTTTACCCTGCACATAATGTAGGGCCTGGAAATAGTATAGGTATGCAAATTGAAATTTGATGGAGTGGTCTCAGAATAGCTGGTGAGATCTTGCCACATGTGATGATGGTGTGGTGTGATGATGATATGATGTGAGCCACTTGGTTCTTATCATATGTTGAGTGTTTAAACTGTATATAAGTGTTTATGGACATCAAAATTTTCTTGAGAAAAGTGCTTGGCACAAACTTATCAAGGATCAGAGGGTGGGTGTACTGCAATACTCACTGTAATAGTTGGTCACCCAAGCTTGACACAATTTGCCAACTTTACTCTGGTAAATAATGGAGAACTCTGGCATTGATGTCAATCCAGGCCACTTTGCCCTACAATAGGCAATACTATATGTTTCCTGTTTCCCTCTCTCAGATTTATTGTCTGCCCTATCTGTAAATTATCTTCTATTAGGTCACTGTACCTTCACAATATTGCCAAGGTTGATCATCACTTTAATGTTGGGTCCATTCAATTAATGACAAGTCATAACATGAGCTATGCTCCAAGTGTTACCATATCATAAGTTACTATTTTTTGTTGACTGGGTAATGGTTATATTGTGTTGAAAATTGATCCAAAAAGTGACAAGGTATGAATGAATATTTTATAGTCATTAGATCCATTCCAACTTGTTTCACATGTTTCCATTTTATTTTTTAAATTAATTGTGTAAATAATTTAAAGACTTGCAATATTAATATTTTTTTAACACTAAAACATAAAAAATCAAGCACTAATTACACTTATGATGACTTTTGTTAGTGTGATTGCATCCATTTGTGACCAAGTTAGATCGTCAACACATTATAATATGATCATGCAAGAATCACTATGGAGCCTTCTTCTAAAAGATCTCATAATCAATATATAACTATATATGTAAAAGAAAATGTATATTAATTGTATCAATTGACTTGAACTTGAATACTATATTTCAAATCATTCACATACTTGCAAAATAGATTCATAATTTCTCTTGGCCTTCAACCAAAAAGCCTTTCAACTTATATATATATATTTTTGACAACTTTATTTTAAGAAAAGGTTGTGGACACCAAGGCATTCAAGGTTGGGGTCTAAAGAAAGGAAAAGTGATTTTAAGATTTTTTTTCCAACTAGTTTTTGCAAATAACATTTACACATAACAATTTTATGTGAGAAAAAATGCATACTTTAAATTAAAATAATTCATATGGTGGTGGTGATTTTTCACATGCATATATCATTGTGCATCAATATTTTGATTTACAATTAGAAATGCAAAAATATCACAATAAACTTTGATGAGAAATTAAATATTTTTTTTTATATGATTATTTCATGTACTTGTGAATTACACCTAGAGCTAGAAATTCAAAGCTTAATGACCATAAACAACTAGCCAAATGGCACAAAAAAAGGTCATTTCCCTCAATTGTACTCTTGGGTGTGAGTTCTATCTAGAAATAGGATTCAAAAACCATGTTGAATAATGGTGAAAATTGTGAATTTTTTTACATATGTTTTTTTTTGACATTTTAAAATTATGTTAATCATTCCAAGTTGTGTTAAATGATTAATAAAATTTGAGGAATTCAAAGTAAAAATTCATTAAATTAAATTTTGGGTTTTGGTTTTTAAAAAAGATGTTTGAATTTAAAAAGGTGTTGCATCAAATTGTGGTTAATTTTACAAAGGATTAGGTAAAAGACTATTGTAATAACATAATTATGATGGTAAAAATTTAAGATGATAACAACCTATTACCCAAGTTCAAAAAACACTCATGGAATTTTAAATTTTTAAAAATTCAAAATATTTTTCAAATTTTTAAATTTTCAAGAATCCTTTACCACATGTAAATGGGGTGTAATGTGCATGATATACAAAATAATTTTTTATTTTATGATATAAGAAAAAAAACGTAAAATAATTAGCATATTTTGATATGATTCAAAATTATGATAAATTTTCAAAATGAAATGCAAAATTCAACAAAATTTACACATTTTGAGATTTTTATATTTATTTAACAATGATTAACACAAAACATGTGATTTATTGGGGTAGTTACATGTATTTTTAATAACAAGTTCCAAACGATTTCATTCAAAAATTCTTTCATATGAAAAAATGAAAAAAGACTAAAAAGGATTCCTAATCCTTTTATAAAATACTCTTGTTAGCTCATATCTATGTACTTGCACCTCCTTGTGGTTCAAAATTTGAAGCTTTTGATATGGGTGTTTGCAAGGTATAATACACAAAAAGCTATCACAAAGTGGTAATTTTTAATATTAACAACATTTTTATGCATAATAGTGGATATAATTACAATACACCATATTATTTGTAATATATTACACATTATGCAAATTTGTCCTTTGCAATCTTTTGTTTATTACACTCTTTTTGGAATCCCAACTATGAATGATCCCACATCCATCATCTAGACAAATCATTAATTGCATGCAATAATTTGTACAACAAAATCCTATTCTTTTCACTTAAAAGGTCTCACACCTTCAATATTTTAATACTAGGCTTAGCACCACATGTTGTGGTACATATCCATTTAAATCAAATTTGATCTTGAACACCCAATTGAAACCCCAAGATAATATTGAATTGGCATGTCAATAATGCAATTCTTGTTGTTGTCAATACTTGTCAATAATTTAAAATAAAAAATTTCTTTTTAAGATGAAAATTATTATTTTCTCACACTTTTAAAAGACTTTGAAAACATTTTCAAATTCATCAATGTTGTTGAAAAAAAATTCTATATCAAAGTACTATCCTAACCATAAATGTTTAAAGTTCATCTACCCATGACTTCTTTCCTTCAAATAATATGCATGAACTACACCTAAGTTAACTAATTTTTCCCTTTTCTTAATGGTCTAAAGGATTAGTACATAATTGTAGGTCTCATTGTCAATTTTATATGTGGATTGTAGGGGATTACACCTGCAAGCACATGCAAACAATTTTGAATGAGCATATAAATGGTATGATGTTTGTACTAATTTCATTTATTTTGTTAGGATAAAATATATTTAATGTGGTATTCATTGCATTTTGCAAGTTTTAGATAAAATTAGGAAACCAATTTCTAGTTATTATTATTTGCTAGTTTAAGTAGCTAAATCCTAGTAGCTAATTGTTAAATAGAGGTTAGGCGCAAGGTGAATTGAATTATTGTATGTAATATTTTGTTCTGTTCATAGTATGCCTTGCAAGGATGTAGGGTCTTATGAATTAGGCCACAATGTGACTTAGTTAAAGTAGTTGAGCATATGAAGTTCAGACTCTCAACATGAAAATTAAGAACACTAGGCTGAAAGGGGGAACCTAAAGATAATAGTTCTACAAAGTTGAATGAGGTTCACTTTTGGAAAGGAGTACACATGGCAAAGCCAGGGAAAACCCTCTTTTAATTATGTTCATTTCATGGAGGTTGATGTCAACATTAGTTTTTACTCACTAGTCACTATGTAGCCAAGAGACAAAGCTAGTGATTTCACAAGTTCAGATGGGTCTTTGGTCAGATTAAAGCTCGAAAAACACTTCTAGTACCAAGGAACTCCTGTTATTTCTTCAGCCAATCTAGTGTTGCACCTTTCTTGAAAACATAATGGATACTTGGAAGATACATAGTTAATCAATTTGTATGGGAACTAATAGGCATCCCAGTTCTTAACAAGGGGTATTAGCCCAGTTGAAAAATGTTGAGGAACAGTTTTGGAAAGAGAAATTTCATGCAGCTAATGGGAAGGCTCACCGTGCACTCATTAACAGTCCAGTTTTTTTTTTCTCGTTGAGGGAGCTGCGGGTAGAGTGATTTTTTGTTTTTTTTTCCCTTGTTCTCAATGCGTTCCCATCAGTTCCCATTGGATTTTCGTCAATTTCCCAGAAGATTCCCAAGTTCACAAGCTGTTCCTAAATATGTTCCCCAAGATGTTCCCAATAACATCTCAGTTTTATCCCATATGGTTTTGCCCAAAGTTCAACTCCCATGTATATAAACTGGAAAGGTGGGCTATATAGGAATACATATGTTTCTATTGTGCAACTGGGGGTCCAAAGAGGTGCTTCCATTTGAGGGACTGCCCAATGTTCCCAAAAAATTGATGATAGGCGAATGAATATGGCTCTTTCCAAAAAAAGAAACAGCTATGACTGCACCCCTGAACCAATTAATATGAATCACTATGGGTACCATGAGTCAACCAACGGGGGGTTTAATTGCAGAGACACATAAATCACTAAAGGAACAGCATCAAAACATTGTGTGGGGGCAATGCACACCCTAAATGTTGTGACCAGTGTTGGGCGGTTCGTTAACTGAAAAACTGAATTTTCATTACTTTCATGAAAAACCTTCTGTTTTGGCTCTAAAAACTAAATTAGACCTGTCTTGGTTCTAGTTTCACACATAATTAGAACCTTGAATCAAGTTGTGGGGTTCAATTCTTAGAAAAAACATTCCAGTTCCAGTTCTGAAAATCAGACTCGACTCTGGTCTCTGGTTCTTACAAACCTGGACTGGAACCAGCGGTTAACTGTGATTCTAGTCACTTCTTTTTCAAATACACGTATTTCAGTTCTGGTTCTGGCTCCACACATAAATAGAGCCGGGAACCCAGTTCCAGGTTCAGTTCTTTTTTGAAAATTCTTTTCTGGTTCTGGTTCCACACATAAATAGAGCCGGGAACCCAGTTCCAGGTTCAGTTCTTTTTTGAAAATTCTTTTCCGGTTCTGGTTCCAGTTTCGAAAATCAGACCCAGTTCTGATTCAATACTTACTTACCGAAACCAGTACCAGTTCATTTCTAACCTGACAAAGCAGGTACTAGCCCAACACCAGTTGCGACCCCTTTCAACTTCAACAAGGGGTGTGTCACACTGTGGCCTTGCCATTTACATTAAAAAGTATCTTAAGAAAAAGAAGAATTATGGAAATTCTAATATTTCACCATGCAAAAATATAATCTTAAAAATAACCCTCTAAAAGAAACCAAATCCTTCAACATATCATAACTTTATAACTAATCTCAAGTTTCAACACAAGCCAAAATATCAGATTACTAAAATCCTCATATAAGAATAGACCTACTACCTAGCGCCCAAATCCCTTAAGCTACTATATTCTATAATGAATCTAAACACAATATCCTTTCCTTGGTAGGCAAGGCCAAATTTAAATGCAAAGCCACAAGAGATAATTTGGATGAAATTTCTTAACCTAGTGAATTTTTCACCCTGAGAGAAGATAGGACCATGCTATGATTTGGAGTCATGCGGCAAATCAATAGCATTGCCAAATCAAATGCCATTTGCTGTATTGCAACCAACCAT